>Ga0247727_10000066_pt1 | contig 224536 bp, 217 predicted proteins | sample WisWelCaveWW1625_FD_202498 | JGI IMG/M metagenome (GOLD analysis project Ga0247727, IMG submission 202498) | Biofilm microbial communities from Wishing Well Cave, Virginia, United States - WW16-25 | ecosystem: Environmental > Aquatic > Deep subsurface > Groundwater > Cave microbial mat... | reverse complement strand
CTCGAGATCGAGCCGGGCATCGGCAAGCTGATCTCGCTCATGAGCCTGCAGGCGCTGCCGCGGCGCATCACGCTCGACTTCCGCGACGTGTTTTCGAAGGGCTTCCAGTTCGACCGCATCACGTCCGGGGCGCAGCTCGACCACGGCGCGATGAACCTCAAGGAGTTCCGCATGCGCGGATCGGCCGCCGATGTCGAGATGCGCGGCGAGGCCGACCTCGCGCGCGAGACGCAGGACCTGCGGGTGCGCGTGGTGCCGAGCCTCGCCCTGGGCGACGGCGCGGCGATCGGCATCGGCATCGTGAACCCGGTGGCGGGCATCGCCGCGGCGATCGCGCAGCGCATCCTGAAGAACCCGATCGGGCAGATTTTCGCCTTCGACTACGCCGTCACCGGCACCTGGAGCGACCCGAAAGTGGCGAAGATCCTGCCGCCGCCGTTCGCCGAGACGCCGGGCAACTGACATGAGCGCACGCGTGGCGGCGATCCAGATGGTGTCGGGGCCCGAGCTCGCGCCCAACCTGGCGGCGGCGGGGCGGCTGATCGCCGCAGCCGCGGCGGCCGGGGCGCGGCTCGCGGCGCTGCCGGAGAACTTCTACTGCATCGGCCGCGACGAGCGCGACAAGGTCGCCCTGCGGGAGGCGGACGGTTCGGGCCCGATTCAGAAATTCCTTTCGGATACTGCGAAGAAAAACCACATCTGGATCGTGGGCGGCACCGCCCCCATCGCGTGCGACGATGCCAGCCGCATGCGCAGCGCCTGCCTGGTTTACGACGATTCCGGCAAACGCGTCGCGCGCTACGACAAGATGCATCTTTTCCGTTTTGAAAGTGAAACCGAACGGTACGACGAGGCGCGCACATTGCAGCCGGGCACGCGGCCGGTGGCGATCGCGAGCCCGTTCGGGCGCCTGGCGCTCTCGGTTTGCTACGATGTGCGCTTCCCCGAGCTCTACCGCGGGCTCGGCGAGTTCGACGTCATGTTCCTGCCCTCCGCTTTTACCGTGCCGACCGGCGCGGCGCACTGGGAAACGCTGCTGCGGGCGCGCGCCATCGAGAACAAGGCCTACGTGGTCGCGCCGGCGCAGGGCGGGACGCACCCGGGCGGCCGGCGCACTTACGGGCATACGACGATCGTCGATCCGTGGGGTAAAATGCTGGGAGTCCAGCAGCAGGGCGAAGGCATGGTCGTGGCTGAAATCGATCCGCAACGCATCCGCGAAGTCCGAAGGAGAGTGGGTTGAACCCTGATTCGACGCCGCATTCGACACCTCATTCGACACTCCACACCGCGGATACCACGCTGCTTGCGCCGTTCGACCTGCAGGCGCAGAAGCTCGAGCGCGTGTTCGGCACGCTCGCCGCGCGCAAAGTGGACTACGCCGACCTGTACTTCCAGTACTCGCGCTACGAGGGCTGGAGCCTGGAGGAAGGCATCGTCAAGTCGGGCAGCTTCAACATCGAGCAGGGCGTGGGCGTGCGCGCGATCTCGGGCGACAAGACCGCCTTCGCCTATTCCGACGAGATCAGCTTCCAGGCGCTGCAGGACGCCGCCAAGGCGACGCGCGCCATCGCGTCCGCGGGACAGGTGAGGCGAGTCAAGGCGAACCAGGGCAGGCCGTCGGTTCCCCTGTACCGCGAAGTCGATCCGATTGCCTCGCTTGCGCCGGAATCAAAAGTAAGTCTGCTGCAGAGGCTGGAGAAGCTGTGCCGCGCGCTCGACCCGCGCGTCACGCAGGTGATGGCGAGCCTCGGCGGCGAATACGAGGTGGTGCTGATCGCGCGCGCCGACGGCACGCTCGCCGCCGACGTGCGCCCGCTGGTGCGCCTGTCGGTGCAGGTGATCGCCGAGCAGGGCGCACGGCGCGAGAGCGGCACTTCGGGCGGCGGCGGCCGCACCGACTATGCGCACTTCACCGACGCCGTCCTGGAAGGGTATGCGCGCCAGGCGGTGTCGCAGGCGCTCGTCAACCTCGAGGCGCGCCCGGCGCCCGCGGGCACCATGACCGTGGTGCTCGGGCCCGGCTGGCCCGGCGTGCTGCTGCACGAGGCGATCGGCCACGGGCTCGAGGGCGATTTCAACCGCAAGGGCAGCTCGGCGTTCTGCGGCCGCCTCGGCCAGCGCGTCGCCTCCCCCGGGGTCACGGTGGTCGACGACGGCACGCTTCCCGGGCGGCGCGGTTCGCTCACCGTCGACGACGAGGGCAACCCGACGCAGCGCACGGTGCTGATCGAGGACGGCGTGCTGCGCGGCTTGATGCAGGACAGCCTGAACGCGCGCCTCCTCGGCATGCCGCTCACCGGCAACGCGCGCCGCGAGTCTTTCGCGCACGTCACGCTGCCGCGCATGACCAATACCTACATGCTGGCCGGCGTGCACGACCCGGCCGAGATCATCGCCAGCGTGCCGAAGGGCATCTACGCCACCAACTTCGGCGGCGGCCAGGTCGACATCACCAGCGGCAAGTTCGTGTTCTCCGCCGCCGAGGCGTACCTGATCGAGAACGGCAAGCTCACCCACCCGGTGAAGGGCGCGACCCTCATCGGCAACGGGCCCGACGCGCTGACCCGCGTCAGCATGATCGGCAACGACCTCGCGCTCGACCCGGGCATCGGCACCTGCGGCAAGGAAGGGCAGAGCGTGCCGGTGGGCGTCGGGCAGCCGACGCTCAAGATCGAAGGCCTGACGGTAGGAGGAACCGCCTAAAGGGAGGAGGAGCACATGAGGAAAAACTGCCTGCTGCTGCTTGTCGTATTCGGGGCAGCCTTCGGTGGCGGGGCCTATGCCCAGGCTTATCCCGCGCGCCCCGTGAAGGTCGTCGTCGCATTCGCGCCGGGCACCACCTCCGACATCATCGGGCGCATGTTCGCGGAGCGCCTCTCGGTCTCGACCGGACAGCCCTTTGTGGTCGAGAACCGCACCGGCGCCGGCGGCACCATCGGCGCGGAATTCGTCGCCACGGCGCCGTCCGACGGACATACGCTGCTGGTGTCGACCGCGGCGCTGCCGGTGAGCGCGGCGGTGTATCGCAATCTCAAGTACGACACCGCCAAGGACTTCGCTTCGGTGACGGTGATCTCGCATTCGCCGCTCGCGCTCGCCGCCAACCTCGGTTTCCCGGCGCGCAGCGTTGCGGAGCTGATCGCCTACGCCAAGGCGAATCCCGGCAGAGTGAACTTCGGCTCGGCCGGCGTCGGCACTTCGCACCACCTCACCGGGGAGAAATTCAAGCTGGCGGCCGGCGTCGACATGGTGCACGTGCCCTACAAAGGCTCGGGTCCGGCGCACATCGATCTTCTCGCCGGGCAGATCCAGATCATGTTCGACAACATCGTCGCGCTGATGCCGCACTTCAAGGCCGGCAAGCTGCGAGCGCTCGCGGTCACCAGCGCGCGGCGCAACGCACAGTTGCCCGACGTGCCGAGCGTGCAGGAGGTCGTGCGCGACTTCGAAACCGTCGCCTGGTTCGGGCTCGCGGCGCCGGCTGGCACGCCGCGCGAGATCCTCATGAAGCTGAATGCGGAGGTCGTCAAGGCGCTGGCGCAGCCCGAGGTGCGCCAGCGCCTGATCGACACCGGCTCGGAGATCATCGGCAGCTCGCCCGAGGCGGCCGACCGCCACCTGCGGGACGAAGTCGAACGATGGGCTGTCGTGGTGCGCGCCGCCAATGTCCGGGCCGAGTAGCCCGCCGCTTGCCGGCCCGGCCGCGCTCGCCGCGCTGGTTCCGGACGGCGCGCTGCTCGCCCTGCCGCCCGATTATTCAATGCCGGCAATGGCGGTGGTTAGAGAGCTAGTTAGAAAGAAGTCCAGAGACCTGAGGCTGCTCGGCGTGCCCGTGCTCGGCCTGTGCGCCGACTTGCTCATCGGTGCCGGCTGCGTCGCCGAGGTCGAATCGAGCGCGGTGTCGCTCGGCGAGGCCGGCCTTGCGCCGCGCTTCACCGAGGCCGCGGAAAAGGGCGAAATCGTGGTGCGCGACGCGACCTGCCCCGCGGTGCATACCGCGCTCCAGGCAACCGAGAAAGGCGTGCCCTTCATGCCGTTGCGCGGGGTTCTGGGCTCAGACCTCATGAAGGTGCGGGCGGATTGGAGGGAATCCGCGAATCCGTTCTCACCGGAAAACGATCCGATTCTCCTCGTGCCGGCGATCGCGCCGGACATCGCGCTGTTCCATGCGCGCTGGGCGGACGAGGCGGGGAACGTGTGGGTCGGGCGCCGGCGCGAGCTCGCGACCATCGCGCATGCAGCGAAGCGCACGTTCGTGACCTTCGAAGAATCCAGGCCGGGAGACATGCTGGAGGACGAGCTGCTGGCGCCCGGCGTGATCTGCGCAACGTACGTCACTGCCGTGGCGCGGGCGCAGCGCGGCGCATGGCCGCTGGGCATGCCGGGCGTCTACGACATCGACGACGCTCACCTCGCGGTCTACGCCAAGGCGGCGAAGACGCGCGAAGGTTTCCAGCGGTATATTGAAGAATTCGTCGACGCATTCGTTTGCACTCCAGAGAAGAGCTCCTCGCGAGCGTCATCGCGCGCCTGATCGCGCAGTTGCCCACCGAGGCGCGGCACGTGGCGGTCGGCGCGGCTTCGCCGATTCCTGCTGCCGGAGTCTTGCTCTTGCAGCACAGAAATCCTTCCCTGCGCGTGTCGTTTCTTCACAAGAGAAAAGGCAACCCCTTCACCGAAGGCTCGCGCGAGCTGTTCGACCTCGCCGGGCAGGGCAGGATCGACGTGTTCTTCCTCGGCGGCGCGCAGATCGACGGCGACGCGTGCATCAACCTGGTGCGCGCCGACGGCCGCCGCTTTCCCGGGTCTTTCGGCTCGGCTTTCATGTATCCGGTTGTGGCCCGAACCATTCTGTTCCGCGAAGAGCACTCGCGCCGTGTGCTGGTGCCGAAAGTCGAGTTCGTCTCGGCGCGCGGCGACCCGGCGGCGCTCCTCACCGGAAGCGCGCTGTTCTCCTGGCAGAAGGACAAGCGCCGCTTCCGCCTCGAGAGCGTGCACGAGAGGCGGGACATCCGCCCCGATACCGGCTTCGACTTCGACGCGCCGCCGCAAGCCCCGGTCACGGCGCCGCCCTCCGCCGAGGAGCTGCAGTTGCTGCGTGGTCCGGTGGCGGCGGCGATCGCCGCCGACTACCCCGATTTCGCGAAACGCGTGTGGGGAATAAACTAGCGCCATGAACGCTCCCGAGAGGCTGAAAGGGAAGCAGTACGACCGCGATTCGCAGGTCGTCGGCAACATCGTGCACCTCGAGCACTTCAACGTCGTCATCGGCGACCAGCGCCTGGCGACGCTGTTCTACGTGGTCGGGCTCGGCGGCACCCGCGACCCGTACATCTTCACCGGGCTGGAGAACATGTGGGTGAACTTCGGGCGCACGCAGGTGCACCTGCCCAACCGCGGCATGAAGCCGAAGCCGGAAGTGCTGCGCGGCACCGCCGGCTTCGTCGTGCCGAGCCTGGAGGAGGCCGGGAAGCGCCTCGAGCATGCCGGCAGCGAGATGAAGCGCATCGCGCCGCAGGCCGAGACCAGGTTCTCCTGGCGGGAGAAGAACGGCGCGATCGAAGCCACCTGCCCCTGGGGCAACCGTGTGCGACTCCACGCACCCGCGCCGGAGTTCGGGCGCACCGAGCTCGGCCTGGTCTACGTCGACTTCGACGTGCCGAAGGGCACCGCCGATGGCATCGCGCGGTTCTACAACGAGATCATGCGTGCGCCCGCGCAGACGAAGCAGCACCGGGCCACGGTCAGCGTGGGCCGCAACCAGCGCCTGATCTTCACCGAGACGGCGCAGCCGCTGCCCGAGTACGACAACCACCACATCCAGATCTACATCGCCGACTTCGCGAGCCCCTATCACTGGCTGAAGGAGCGCGGTCTCATCAACATGGAGGCCGACGCGGAAGAGTGGCGCTTTCAATGGATCACCGATCCGCGCGACGCAAGCAAGCTCTTCCAGATCGAGCACGAGGTGCGCAGCATGAAGCACCGCCTGTTCGCGCGGCCGCTGGTCAACCGCAACCACGGCCTCACCAACCTGAACTTCGTGCCGGGCTCCGACGCGTTTCGTGGGACATACTGAGCGTCACGGGCTGTGGAACAACGGGTGGAACGACCATGACCGGCCGCCCGCGCTCCTGTTCGAGGACCCGGTGAGTTTCCGCCGGTGGTAAAAGCGTCGGCCGAGCTGCGCGACAGGGTGCTGGCAAAACTCGCGGACCAACTCAAGAAGCGATGACGTTCCGGGTCGAGCTGCGGGACTGGGAAGCGGCGCGGACGGTGGCGGGGCCGATCCGCCACGCCATCTTTTTCGGCGAGCCGGACGCGCCGCCGGGGGTCGAGATCGACGACGTGGACGCGCAGTGCGTCCACGCGATCGCCTACGACGAGGCGGGTACGGCGGTCGGCACCGGGCGCCTGCTGCCCGACGGGCAGATCGGCCGCCTGGCGGTGGCCAAGGAATGGCGGCGCCGCGGCGTCGGCGCCGCGCTCCTCGATGCGCTGATCGAGGAGGCGCGCAGGCGCGGCTACGCCGCGGTGATCGTTTCAGCCGCCCTGCAGGCGGCGGAGTTCTACCGCGAGCGGGGCTTCGCGGCCGAAGGCAAGGTGTTCAAGCAAGCGAGCACCCTGCAGCAGAAGATGCGCAAGGGCCTTGCATGAGATTCATCTTTCTTGCCCTGGCATTTTTCATGCAATCCGCGGCCGCTGACGAGGTATCGCTGCGCCTCGGCGGCAGGGAAGTCGAGATCACCCCTGCACCGGGATGCCGGCCTTGACGATCGGCGATGGCGCCGGCGAACGGCATGGCGCATCCCCAGACCAGGTTCTGCAGCGCGATCGCGAACGAGAACGCTTCGCGCCCCCAGCCGAGATCCATCGACATCGGCCGCAAGAACAGGCCGAAGCTCTGCCGTGTGCCGAGCGCGAGCATCAGGATCAGGCCGCCGCAGGCGAGAATCACGGCAGGGGTGCGCCAGCGCATGCGCTAGTATGTCTCACGGATGAAGATTTGCATCGTCTCGGACAGCCATGACCGCGCCGACCCGCTTGCAGCCGCGGTGCGCGAGGCGGCGGCGCAAGGCGCCGGGGCGGTGATCCACTGCGGCGACGTCATCGGCACGCAGACCTTGCGCGCAGCGATGGCCGTCGGCCTGCCGATGCACGTGATCCACGGCAACAACCTGGGCGACCCGATCTCGCTCTCGCGCTGGGCGCGCGACAGCAACGGGCAGCTGAACTACCACGGCCCGGACGCGCGCCTGGAGCTCGGCGGGCGCAAGATCTTCGTCGTGCACTACCCCGAATACGGCTATGCGATGGCCTGTACCGGCGACTGGGACCTCGTGTGCTGCGGCCATTCGCATGAGGCGGGCGTAAAGCAGGTGAAAAATGTAAGGGGTAGTACCAGCTGGTTGGTGAACCCGGGCACGGTAGCCGGGCTCGCCGCGCCGGCGAGCTGGATCGCCGCGGACCTGGAGGCGATGCGCTTCGAGATCCGGCGGCTGGACTGACCTAGTTCGCCCGCAGCCGCCCGGCGAGCGCGGCGAGCGCCGCGTCCTCGTGGACGAAGATGTTGTCCGCTCCAATATGCTCGAGCGTGCCGGTGGCGCGCATGACGTCGAGCACCTGCTTCTTCAGACCCGAGAACGCGAGCGTCACGCCGTTGGCGCGCAGCCGCTCGACGAGGCGCCGCACGACGTCGTCGCCCGAGGCGTCGATCTGGTTGATGCCGTCCGCGACCACGAGCACGAACTTCGCCTTCGGGAATCGCGCCGCGATGTCGAGCAGCGAGTCCTCGAAGTACGGGACGTTGGCGAAATAGAGCTGGCCGTCGAAGCGCGTCGCGACGACGCGCTCGTCGAGCGCGAGCCCGTGCAGCGCCGCGTCGCGCAGCGTGCCGTCGGCATGCCGTCCGAGAATCGCGACGCGCGGGCGCATCGAGCGGTAAAGGAACAGCACGACTGACAAGCCCGCGCCGGCGAGGATCGCGACATCCAGGTGCGGCGCGAGCGCGAGCGCCGCCGCAAAAGTCAGTGCGCCGGCGACGCCGTCGTGGCGCTGCGCCCGCCACGCGTGCCGGATGCCCCCGAAGTTCACGAGCGAGAACACCGCCGCGACGATGATCGCCGCGAGCACTGCCTGCGGCAGGTGATAGAAGAGCGGTGTGAGGAAGAGAAGCGTCAGCATCACGATCGCCGCGGCCACCACCGAAGTGAGGCCGGTGCGCGCGCCGGCCTGGAAGTTGACCGCCGAGCGCGAGAACGAGCCGCTCGCCGGGAAGGACTGCGTGACGCTGCCGGCGAGGTTGGCAAGCCCCTGGCCGATCAGTTCCTGGTTCGGGTCCAGGCGCTGCCGAGTGCGCGCCGCGATCGCCTTGGCGATCGAGATCGCCTCCATGAACCCGACCACCGAGATCACCAGCGCGGCGGCGAGCAGGTTTGCCACCGTGCCGAGGTCGAGCTGCGGCTTCTCGATCTGCGGCAGGCCCGCGGGAATGCGGCCGACGACCTCGCCGCCGCCCTGGAGCTGGATGCCCTTTTCGTCGAGCGAGCGGATGCGCCAGCGCACGCCGTCGTCCCGGTCGATGACGAACTTGCGCAGGACTCGCAGGCGCGAGCGGTTCTCGGCCCGCCCCTCATCGATGCGCAGCCCGAGGAGCTCGGTCTCGTACGCGAGGGCGGCCGCTTGCCGGATTCCCGCGGGCTGGCCGCGGTCGGTGCGCGCGAGCTCGGCGCGCTTCGCGCGGCGCTCGGCCGCCCAGCCTTGCACCGTTGCGCGTGTGTCCATGTATTGGCGTGCCAGCGCGCGCGCCTCAGGATCGGCGAGCTGCTCGAGCGTTCCGGCGGCGCTGCGCTCGAAGCCCGCTGCGGCGCTGATCGCGGTGGCAACGGCGGCGGTAATCAGCACGCCCGGCCATTTCGGCAGAAAGCGCCGGAACGCGAAGATGGCGGCAAGCGCGCCGATGCCGAAAGCGAGGGTGGGCAGGTGAGTGTCGGGCAGCTGCTCGAGCACGCCCCAGACATCGAGCATGAAGAGTCGCTCCTGGGACGTCGCCACCCCGAGCAGCTTGTGGAGCTGTGACAGCGCGATGATGATCGCCGCGGCGCTCGTGAAGCCGGCGATCACGGGGTGCGAGAGGAAATTGACCACGAAGCCGAGCCGGAACACGCCGAGCGCGAGCTGGATGCAGCCGACGAGGAACGCGAGCGTGATCGCGAGCGCGATGTACTGCGCCGAGCCCTGTGCGGCGAGCGGCGTGAGCGCCGCCGCGACGAGCAGCGACACCACGGCCACCGGCCCCGTAGCGAGCTGGCCCGAGGAGCCCCACAGGGCCGCGACCAGGACCGGAAGGAACGCGGTGTACAGGCCGTAGTGCGGCGGAAGGCCGGCGAGCTGCGCGTAGGCCATCGACTGGGGCACGAGCACCAGCGCGACGGTGATCCCGGCGACGACATCGGCGCGCGCATCGGCGCCTTTCAGCGGGAACCAGGCGAGGAAGGGCAGCAGGCGCGTCAGACGGCGCATGGCGCGGCACTGTAGCGCGTTTCGGCCGGGGCCCCTCGATGCATTCAATGCTTCTATGGCGGCATAGCGAAGATTCGGCGCCGCGACTGCCGAATGCAGCTAGATTTGCAGCGGACGAGGGGGAAATGATGTTTGCCACCAATCCGTTTGCCGAGCTTTCGGCGTCCATACCGCCTGCCGTCATGCAGACCTATGTGGTCATCATGATCGTCCTGGTTGCAGCGGGGACGCTGTTCGACATCCTGCACAAGGGGAGCGCGAAGTACTTTTTCGCCAATTGGCGGAAAACGAAAAGCAAGGCCCGGCAAGTCGATGGCGGCGAGCTGGTGTCGATCGCCGTCAAGACCGCCGTTGTGGACGTGCTGGCGTCCGGGGAATTTTGCAACGCGCGCCGCCGCGTCGCGCACCTGCTCACCATGTATGGCTTCCTGCTCTACGTCATCTCCACCGTCGTGATGGTGTTCAACTACTCGACCGCCCCCATCTGGCCGCAGCTCTGGTGGATCGGCGGCTTGATGATTCTCCTCGGCGGATACTGGTTCTGGTTTTTCATCCGGGCCGATGTCGCCGCCGAGGGCAACTCGCCGTTGCGCGTCATGCACGCGGATCTGTTCGTCCTCTCGCTTCTGGCCAGCGTGACGCTCGGCCTGATCTGGGCCTGGCTGCAGGCGAGCGCCAGTGCCTGGACGAGCCTGTTCTTCGGCCTGTACGTCATCGCCAACACGGTGCTGTTCGCATCGGTGCCGTGGTCCAAGTTCGCGCACATGTTCTTCAAGCCCGCGGCGGCGTTCGAGAAGAGGGTTTCCTACGCCAATGGCACGCGGAGCAACCTGCCCGCGCCCGCCGACAAGCCCGAGCAGTTCGGCAGCGCTCGCACGCCGCCGCAGCACTACTAGGGAGACAAGAGCCATGCCCACCTTCGTTTACATGACCCGGTGCGACGGCTGCGGGCACTGCGTCGACATCTGCCCGTCGGACATCATGCACATCGACAAGACCTACCGGCGCGCCTACAACATCGAGCCGAACATGTGCTGGGAGTGCTACTCGTGCGTGAAGGCCTGTCCGCAGAACGCCATCGATGTGCGCGGCTATGCCGACTTCGCGCCGCTGGGGCACAGCGTGCGGGCGCTGCGGGAAGAGGCCAAGGGAACGATTTCGTGGAAGCTCAAGTTCCGCGACGGCCGCGAAAAGAACTTCGAGTCCCCGATCCGCACCACGCCCTGGGGATCGATCAAGGGGCCGGCCGAATACGACGCGCCCCGCCTCGAGGATTTCGCCCGGCAGGAGCTCGCGCACGAACCCGAAGCGCTCAAGGTCAGCGGGGGATTGCCCGCGCTGCGTCCGGAACAGCTCAAGCGGGGAGTCATCTGATGGGCCTGTTCGGAGGCCGGAAAACCGTATTCGTCGACGCGGACATCCTCGTCATCGGCGGCGGCATGGCCGGTTGCGGCGCGACCTACGAATCCCGGTATTGGGGACGCGACCTGAAGATCGTCTGCGTGGAGAAAGCGAACATCGAGCGCAGCGGCGCGGTCGCTCAGGGTCTCTACGCCATCAACTGCTACATGGGCATGCAATGGGGCGAGAACCAGCCCGAGGACCATGTCCGCTATGCCCGCAACGACCTCATGGGCCTGGTGCGCGAGGACCTGGGCTACGACATCGCCCGGCACGTGGACTCCACGGTGCACAAGTTCGAGGAATGGGGCCTTCCGATCATGCGCGACCCGAAGACCGGTCGCTACCAGCGCGAAGGCAAATGGCAGATCATGATCCACGGCGAAAGCTACAAGCCGATCGTCGCCGAGGCGGCCCGCAAGGCCGCGACCCAGGTCTACAACCGGATCATGGTCACCCACCTGTTGATGGACGAAGCCAAGCCCAACCGGGTCGCCGGCGCCGTCGGGTTCAACGTCCGCACGGGCGATTTCCATGTGTTCCGCGCGAAAGCCGTCATCGTCTCCGCCGGCGGCGCGTCGCACATCTTCCAGCCGCGCGCCGTCGGCGAAGGAATGGGGCGGACCTGGTATGCGCCCTGGAGCAGCGCGTCCGCCTACGCGCTTCCGATCCAGGTCGGCGCCAAGATGACGCAGATGGAGAACCGCATCGTCCTGACCCGTTTCAAGGACGGCTACGGTCCGGTGGGCGCCTACTTCCTCCATCTGAAGACGTACACGCAGAACGGCTACGGCGAGGAATACGAGTCGAAGTGGTACGAGGACACCAAGGCTTTGGTGGGCGACTACATCGACCGTCACCCGGTGCCGACCTGCCTGCGCAACCACGCCATCATCAAGGAGGTCGCGGCCGGCCGCGGTCCCATCCGCATGGTGACCAGGGAGGCGTTCCAGGACCCGCACAAGGAGACCGTCGGCTGGGAGAACTTCCTCGGCATGACGATCGGGCAGGCGGTCGTCTGGGCGGCGCAGAACATCGACCCCAAGGAGATCAATCCCGAGCTGACCACGTCCGAGCCTTACGTCATGGGCTCGCACGCAACCTGCTCCGGCGCGTGGGCGAGCGGGCCGGAGGACTATGCCCCGGCGGAGTATCAGTGGGGATACAACCGCATGATGACGGTCGACGGGCTCTTCGGCGCCGGCGACACCATCGGCGGCACCGCCCACAAGTTCTCGTCAGGCTCTTTCACGGAAGGCCGCATCGCCGGCAAGGCGGCGGTCAAATACGTGATGGAAAAGGGCAAGGACCAGCCTCAGGTGAACGAGAAGGAAGTTCGCGACTTGGAGACAACCATCTACCAGCCGCTCGAGAGCTACCGCGTCGGCCGCAACGAGATCGTCGCCGGCACCGTATCGCCGAGCTACCTGCTGCCGATCCACGGCCTGCAGCGGCTCGAGAAGATCATGGACGAATACGTCGGCGGCATCAGCACCATGTACATGACGAACGGCGTGCTGCTCCAGCGCGGGCTCGAGCTGCTCGCCATGCTGAAAGAGGACATGAGCCAGATGGGCGCCGAAGACCTGCACCAGCTTCAGCGCACGTGGGAGCTGCACCACCGCCTCATCGCCTCCGAGTCCGTGACCCGCCACACGCTGTTCCGCGAGGAAACGCGCTGGCCGGGCTACTACTACCGGGGCGATCACATGAAGCTGGACGACGAGAACTGGCACTGCTTCACGCTGTCGCGCTACGACCGCAAGACCGGCGAGTGGGCGATGGAGAAAGCGCCGGTCTACCACATCATCGACTGAGCCCGTAACATCCCTGGATGGCTGACCGCCGCCTCCAGGTCTTTCACGCCGTAGCGAAGCACCTGTCGTTTACGAAGGCTGCGGAGACGCTGTTCATGACCCAGCCGGCGGTCACGTTCCAGATCAAGCAGCTCGAGGAGCACCTGAACACGCGCCTCTTCGACCGTGCGCAGGGGCGCATCGCGCTCACGCCCGCGGGGCAGGTCGCGCTCGAGTATGCCGAGCGCATCCTCGCGCTCTCGGCCGAGCTCGACACGCGCCTGAAGGAGATGAGCGGCCACGCCGCGGGACCGCTGCTCATCGGCGCGAGCATGACGATCGGCGAGTACGTGCTGCCGCAGCTCATCGGCAAGTTCAAGGCGCAGTTCCCGGCGGTGGTGCCGACGCTGTTCGTGGGAAATTCCGAGGCGGTGCAGGACCGGGTCGCGGAGCGCACGCTGGACATCGGCTTCATCGAGGGCGACTCGCACCTCGCCTCGCTGCACAGCGAGCTGTGCTGCGAGGACGAGCTCCAGGTAGTGTGCGCGCCGTCGCATCCGCTCGCGCGCGAGCCGTTTGCGCTGCCTTCGGCGCTGACCCAGCACCCCTACATCAACCGCGAGCCCGGCTCGGGCACGCGCGCGGTGATCGACCGCTACCTGCAGAAGGCGGGCGTGGCGCCCGATCTCCTCAACGTGGTGGTGGAGCTCGGCAGCCCGGAGGCGATCAAGGGCCTGGCGGCGACCGGCCTCGGCTTCGCGATCATGTCGCGCGTCATCGTCGCCAAGGAGCTGCAGCTCGGCCAGCTGGTCCAGGTGCCGCTCAGGCCGCCGCTGATCCGCAATTTCTCGGTGGTGTACCCGAAGGAGCGCTTCCACTCCCGGCTGGTCGCCGGCTTCCTCGCGTTCGCGAAGGAGCAGCTCGCGGCCGCTCAGCGCCTCGCCGCGTAGTACTCGCGCAGGATCGCGACCACTTCCGGCCGCGAGAACTCCGGCGGCACCTCGGCGCCTTCCTCGAGCCACTTGCGCAGCTGCGTTCCCGACACCTGCAGCTGGTCTTTCTCGCCGTGCGGGCAGGTGCGCCCCGACGCCATGCCGTGGCAGCGGTAGCACCAGAAAGTCACGTCCATCTCAAGCGGCCGCGTCTCGAGCGACCCCGGCGGGATCTCGTCGAAGATGCGGTGCGCGTCGAACGGCCCGTAGTAGCTTCCGACCCCGGCGTGGTCGCGCCCGACGATCAGGTGCGAGCAGCCGTAGTTCTGGCGGAAGAGGGCGTGCAGCAGCGCCTCGCGCGGTCCCGCGTAGCGCATGTCGAGAGGATATCCCGCCTGCACGACCGTGCCGGGACGGAAGTACTTCTCGATCAGGACCGCGATGGCGCGCGTGCGCACCTCGGCGGGGATGTCGCCCGGCTTCAGGTTGCCGAGCAGCGAGTGCACCAGCACGCCGTCGCACACCTCGATCGCCGTCTTGGCGAGATACTCGTGCGCGCGCTGCATCGGGTTGCGCGTCTGGAACGCGGCGACGCGCGACCAGCCGAGCCGCTGGAACTCGGCGCGCGTCTCGGCCGGCGTCATGAGGAGCGCCCCGTACCTCGCCCTGAAGCCGCCGTCCGAGAGAACCTTCACCGGACCGGCGAGATTGAACTCGGGCTGCTGCATCACCATCGCCACGCCCGGATGGGTAGGGTCGGTGGTGCGGAAGACCGACTTGCACTCGTACCCTTTATCGATCTTGTAGCTTTCCGTCACCCGCAGGGTGGCGAGCGGAGCGCCGCCGTCAGGATCCGTGAGCGCAATTTCGGCTCCAGCGGGAAAGCTTGTTTGCGAAGACAGCGTGATGGGGATCGGCCAGAAGAGTCCGGAGGCGGTGCGGTAGCGCTCGCACACGCCTTCCCAGTCGGCGCGCGTCATGAAGCCGTCGAGCGGCGTGAAGCCGCCGATGCCGAGCATCACGAGATCGCCCTTCTCGCGCGAGCTGATGCGCACCGCGGGCAGCGTGCGCGCCCGGGCCGTCTCGGCGGCGAGCACCTGGCCCGTCAGCGCGAGCGGCTTGAGGCCACCTCCTCCATGGGGCGCAACCAGGTTCGGCATAACCTTGCCCTATTGTGGGAAGGCGTCGCCGACCCAGGCAAAGCCGATGTTCTAATCCGCCGATAAGGCGCTCTGATACCTGCTTGCGCAGCCGATCGACGTGAATATGCACCGGGGGGTTGACGTTTAGCGGTGCCGTGATTAGAACGGCAGGAGGTTCAGCAAACTCGGGGAGGCCCTGGATGCGAACCCTGATCGTTACGATCGCCTGCGCTGGCGCCTTGCATGCCGGTCTTGCGCTGGCACAACGCCGGCCCGCCACGGAAGCCGAAGCGATGTCCTATATCACCTCGGCGTTTATCTCGCAGGCCGATCCGGGCGCGATGAGCCCCGGCGTCGCGCTCGGGCCCGAGCTCGAGAAGGCGCTCGGGCTGCCGCCCGGCACCGACCGCGTCAGGGTCTACCGGGCGGTGGTTCCCCTCGCCGAGGACCCGCGGCTGGAGGTGCGGCGCGCGGTGCCGGCCGACGTCACGGCCTACGGCCAGCGCCGCGGCCTGGCCGCCGACTCGCCACATCCGCTGTTCACGGTGGAAGCGGGCAAGGTGAGGCTCCTGGTCCAGTACGACCTGCAGGCGCTCAACATCGTGTTCGTCGGCCAGCTCGGCCTGCCCGATCCCGACCCGCGGCCGGTGGTGGTCAAGGCCGAGCCGCCCGCGACTGCGCCAAGCGCACCGGCACCGAAGAAACCGGCGCTGGTCAACGTCGCGTGGACCGCGGAGTTCTCCTACGGCAGCGCCCAGCTCACCCCCGAAGCGCTCGCCAGGCTCGACGGCGAAATCGTGCCGAAGCTCGTCGAGTCGAAGGACATCCGCTACCTGCACGTCTACGGGCACAGCGACCGTCTCGGCCCGGCGGACTACAACCGCCGGCTGTCGGAGCAGCGCGCCGAGGCGGTGCGCGCCTATCTCGTGTCGAAGGGCGTCGACGCCGACAAGATCGAAGTGTTCGGCTACGGCCAGACGCTGCCGGTGAAGTCCTGCGCCGAGCAGAAGAAGCGCAGCGCGCTGATCGAGTGCCTGGCGCCGAACCGCCGCATCGTGGTGGAGGTGCAGGCTACGCCGTAACCCTGCAGTTACGGGCTTGCCCACCCACGCGAGCGGGCGACGGCTTCGCGCCAGCGGGACATGCGGGCGGCTCTCTCGGCGGCGCTCATCCGGGACTCGAAGCGCCGCTCGGCCTTCCAGTGCGCGGCGAGCTCCTCGCGCGACTTCCACAGGTCGACGGTGAGGCCGGCGAGGTAGGCCGCGCCGAGCGCGGTGGTTTCCAGGACCTTCGGCCTGACCACGGGAACGCCGAGCAGGTCGGCCTGGAACTGCATCAGCAGGTCGTTGGCGGCGGCGCCGCCGTCCACCCGCAGCTCGGAGAGCTTCTGCCCGGAATCCTTCTGCATCGCTTCCAGCAGCTCCGCGCTTTGGAATGCGATGGACTCGAGCGCCGCACGCGCGACGTGAGCTCGCGTAGTGCCTCGGGTGAGACCTGAAATCGAACCGCGGGCATCAGGGTCCCAGTAGGGCGCGCCCAGGCCGGTGAAGGCAGGCACCAGGTAGACGTCGCCGCTGTCGAGCACGCTTGCCGCAAGTCGTTCCACTTCCGAAGAAGAGGAAAAAAATTCGAGACCATCCCGCAGCCATTGCACCACCGCCCCGCCGATGAACACGCTGCCCTCGAGCGCGTACTCCTGCTTCTTCGTCTGCGCGCAGGCGGTGGAGATGAGGCCGCTGGAAGACTGCACCACCTTGTCGCCGGTGTGCAGCAGCATGAAGCAGCCGGTGCCGTAGGTGTTCTTCGCCATCCCGGCGCGGTGGCAGGCCTGACCGAACATCGCCGCCTGCTGGTCGCCGGCGATGCCGCCGATCACCAGCGGCTCGCCGAACACGCCCGCGGGCAGCATGCCGAAGGCGTGCGCGGAAGCGTGCACGTCGGGCAGGAGGGCGCGCGGCACGTCGAACAAGCGCAGCAGCTCGGGGTCCCAGTCGTTCATGTGGATGTTGAACAGCAGCGTGCGCGAGGCGTTCGACACGTCGGTGACGTGCGTGCGGTTGCCGGTGAGGTGCCAGGCGAGCCAGGTGTCGACGGTGCCGAACGCGAGCTCGCCGCGCTCGGCGCGCGCGCGCGCGCCCGGCACGTGGTCGAGGATCCAGGCGATCTTGGTGCCGCTGAAGTAGGGATCGATGACCAGTCCGGTCCTTTCGCGCACTAGGCTCTCGGCGCCGAGGCTCTTCAGCTCGGCGCACTGCGCCGCGGTGCGCCGGTCCTGCCACACGATGGCGTTGTGGACCGGCTCGCCGCTCTGGCGGTCCCAGACAATGGTGGTCTCGCGCTGATTGGTGATGCCGAGCGCCATCACGTCCTTCAGCGGGATATCGCGCAGCGCTTGGCGCGCGGTGTCGCGCTGGGTGGTGAAGATTTCCTTCGGGTCGTGCTCGACCCAGCCGGGCTGCGGAAAGATCTGGCGGAACTCGCGCTGCGCCACCGAGACCGGCCGGCCTTCTTCGTCGAACAGAATGGCGCGCGAGCTGGTGGTGCCCTGGTCGAGAGCGAGGACGAAGCGCACCGAAAGATTCTACTTTTCCGATAGAATCCGCGCCTTATGCCCTTGCCGGTGACCGAGGTCGAGCGCGAGCTGCGACACACCCGCCTGACGCGCTTCGAAGGCTACAAACGCGCCGACGGCCTGTGGGACATCGAGGCGCATCTCAGCGACATCAAGAGCCACGACAACGCGATGAAAACCGGCGTGCGCCGCGCCGGGCAGCCGATCCACGAGATGTGGCTGCGCCTGACGATCGACCGGCAGCTCACCATCCTCGACGCTTGCGCGAGCTCCGACGCCGTGCCCTATCCCGGCGGCTGCGAATCGATCGCGCCGGCGTACAAGCGCCTGGTGGGCCTGAACCTGGCAAGAGACTTTCGAAAAAGCGTGAAGCGGCTGTTCGACGGCGTGAAAGGCTGCACGCACCTCACCGAGATGCTCGCCGGCTTCCCGACCGCGGCGATCCAGACCTTCGCCGGCGAGATGCCCGAAGAGCGCGGCGACGGCCGCAAGCCGTTCCAGCTCGACCGCTGCCACGCGCTCGATACGGCCTCCGACACCGTGAAGCGCTGGTATCCCAAGTGGTACCGCAAGGAGAAAGCGCCGGCGTGAAAATCCACGAATACCAGGGCAAGGAGATCTTCCGGAAGTACGGCCTCGCCACGCCGCGCGGCTTTCCCGCCTTCAGCGTCGACGAAGCGGTTGAGGCGGCGAGAAAGCTCGGCGGAAAGGTGTGGGTGGTCAAGGCGCAGATCCACGCCGGCGGCCGCGGCAAGGGCGGCGGGGTGAAGGTGGCGAAGTCGCTCGACGAAGTGAAGAAGCTTGCGTCGCAGATCCTGGGGATGCAGCTGAAGACGCACCAGACCGGGCCCGAAGGCCAGAAGGTGCGGCGCCTGCTGGTCGAGGAGGGCGCCGACATCAAGAAGGAGCTCTATGTCGGCATGGTGGTGGACCGCGGCACGCAGAAGGTCGCGCTGATGGCGTCTTCCGAGGGCGGCATGGACATCGAGGAAGTCGCCGCAAGCACGCCCGAGAAGATCAAGAAGGTGTTCATCGACCCGGTGCAGGGCCTGAGCGACGCCGATGCCGACAGGGTGGCGCTCACCATCGGCATCCCGCAGGCCGCGCTCGGCCAGGGACGCGCCATCCTCCAGGCGCTCTACAAGTGCTTCGACGAGACCGATGCCTCCCTCGCCGAGATCAATCCCCTGATCCTCACCGGCCAGGACCGGGTCATCGCCCTGGACGCGAAGCTCAACTTCGACGACAACGCGCTGTTCCGCCATCCCGAGATCGTGGCGCTGCGCGACCTCGACGAGGAAGACCCGCTCGAGATCGAGGCGTCGAAGTACGACCTCAACTACATCTCGCTCGACGGCTCGATCGGCTGCATGGTGAACGGCGCCGGCCTCGCCATGGCGACGATGGACACCATCAAGCTGTTCGGCGGCGCGCCGGCCAACTTTCTCGACGTCGGCGGCGGCGCGACCACCGAGAAGGTGACCGCGGCGTTCAAGATCATGCTGTCGAACCGCAAGGTCAAGGCGATCCTGATCAACATCTTCGGCGGCATCATGAAGTGCGACACCATCGCGGCCGGCGTGGTCGCGGCGGCGCGCGAGGTGAAGCTGTCGGTGCCGCTGGTGGTGCGCATGAAAGGCACCAATGAGGACCTCGGCAAGAAAATCCTCAAGGATTCCGGCCTGCCGATCATCTCCGCCGACAATATGGCGGATGCGGCGAAAAAAGTTGTAGCGGCCGTCAAGAAGAAGAAGGCGAAACCCAAACCGAAACCGAAGAAAAAAAAGAAATGAGCATCCTGATCGACAGGAACACGCGGGTGATGACGCAGGGCATCACCGGCAAGACCGGGCAGTTCCATACGCTGGCGGGGGTCGCCTACGCGAACGGCAAGAAATGCTATGTCGCGGGCGTCAACCCCAAGAAGGCCGGAGAAAGCTTCGAGGGCATCCCGATCTTCGGCTCGGTTGCCGAAGCGAAAAAAACCACCGGCGCCACGGTGTCGGTGATCTATGTGCCGCCGCCGTTCGCGGCGGCGGCGATCGACGAGGCGGTGGACGCGGAGCTGGACCTGGTGATCTGCATCACCGAGGGCATCCCGGTGCGCGACATGATCCGCACCAAGCACCGCATGAAGGGAAGGAAGACGCTGCTGGTCGGGCCGAACTGCCCGGGCGTGATCACCCCCGACGAGCTCAAGATCGGCATCATGCCGGGCCACATCCACAAGAAGGGCCCGGTGGGGGTGGTTTCGCGCTCCGGGACGCTCACTTATGAAGCCGTCGGGCAGCTCACCGGCCTGGGGCTGGGACAGTCGAGCTGCGTCGGCATCGGCGGCGATCCTGTCAACGGACTGAAGCACGTGGACGTTCTTCGCATGTTCAACGACGACCCGAAGACCGAGGCGGTGGTGATGGTGGGCGAGATCGGCGGCTCGGACGAGGAAACTGCGGCGCTCTGGGTGAAGGCGAACATGAAGAAGCCGGTGGTCGGCTTCATCGCCGGGGTCACGGCGCCGCCGGGCAAGCGCATGGGTCACGCCGGCGCCATCATCTCGGGCGGCAAGGGCACGGCGCAGGAGAAGCTCGAAGTGATGCAAGCGTGCGGCATCAAGATCACGCGCAACCCCGCCGAAATGGGCAGGGCCCTAAAATCCGTACTGAAGAAGTAGCCCGCTTTCCCCTGCTGGAGACGCTGCCGTACGCGGCAACGATCTTCCTGTCGTCTTTCCTGCTGTTCCTGGTGCAGCCGATCATCGCCAAGCAGATCCTGCCGTGGTTCGGCGGCTCGGCCGCGGTGTGGACCACGTGCCTGGTGTTTTTCCAGAGCGTGCTGCTCGCCGGCTACGCCTACGCCGATCTCACTACCCGCCTCGGAGCGCGGCGCCAGGCGCTGCTGCACGTGGCGCTGCTCGGCGCGTCGCTCGCCTCGCTGCCGATCCTCGCCGCGAGCGGCTGGAAGCCGCAGGGCGACGAGCAGCCGATCCTGCGCATCCTGCTGCTGCTCGGGGCGACCATCGGGCTGCCGTACTTCCTGCTCTCCACCACCACGCCGCTCTTGCAGGCGTGGTACTGGCGCAGGTTCCGCAGCGTGGTGCCCTATCGGCTGTTCGCGCTGTCGAACCTGGCGTCGCTCGCCGCGCTGCTCGGCTTCCCGGTGCTGTTCGAGCCCGCGTTCGACCTGAAGACGCTCGGCTGGGCCTGGTCGTTCCTGTTCGCCGGCTTCGCGCTGCTGTGCGCCGGCACCGCCTGGCTTTCCATGAACGGCTTCGAGCCGGAACACCGCGCCGGCGCGGTCCCCGACCGGGGCGTTCCCGCCCAACAGCAGCTGCAATGGCTCATGCTCTCGGCGATGGGCTCGGTGATGCTGCTCGCGGTCACCAACCACATCACGCAGAACATCTCGAGCGTGCCGTTCCTCTGGGTGCTGCCGCTCGCGCTGTACCTCGCGAGCTTCATCCTCGTTTTCGATCACCCGCGCTGGTACCTGCGCCGCGCGTCCATCGCGGCGCTGGCGGTGCTCGCGCCGGTCATGGCCTACGCCATCCCCTCGCTCGACCTGCAGCTCGCCGCGCCGCTGTACCTGGGAGGCCTGTTCGTGGCGTGCATGTTCTGCCACGGCGAGCTCGCGCGCCTGAAGCCCGATCCGGCGCACCTGACGCGCTTCTACCTGATGATCTCGCTCGGCGGCGCGCTCGGCGCGGTGCTGGTCGCGATCGTAACGCCGCTCGCGCTGTCGGGGTATTTCGAGCTCGGCATCGCGCTGGTCGCGCTGACGTTGATGCTGGTGTTCCGGCTGCGGGGCCTCGAGCGCGGCATCGCGCTTGCGCTCACCCTCGCGACCGCGGTGCTCGTCGGGCGCGGCGTGATGGAGTACAGCGACGGCGTGCGCGTGATGGAGCGCGATTTCTACGGCGTGGTGCGCACCGTCGACCACCTGACCCCGGTGCCGTACCGCTCGATGTACCACGGCGGCATCATGCACGGCGGGCAGCTGCTGGGCGACTCGTTCCGCAACACGCCGTCGGACTATTTCGGGCCCGCCTCGGGCTACGGGCGGGTGTTCGGCTCGCTGCGCGAGCTGCAGCCGAAGAAGCCGATCGCGGTGGGCGTCATCGGCCTGGGCGCGGGGGTGGTGGCGTCGTGGATGCGGCCCGGCGACCGCCTGGTGTTCTACGAGATCAGCCCGCGCGTGATCGACATCGCGCGGCGCGAGTTCACCTTCCTCGCCGACACCTCGGCGAGCACCGAGGTGATCCTCGGCGACGGGCGCCTGTCGCTCGAGCGCGAGCCGCCGCGCGGCTACGACGTGCTCGGCATCGACGCCTTCTCGGGCGACTCGATCCCGATGCACCTGGTGACGCGCGAGGCGATGGCGATCTACGTCAAGCACATCAAGCCCGACGGCGTGATCGTGTTCCAGGCCACCAACCGCTTCATCGACCTGCTGCCGGTGGTGAAGCGCCTCGCCGCCGAGCTCGGCCTCGAGGCGGTGAACGTCTCGGACGTGCCCGAAGCCGACGACGGCGCCGAGTACTGGTACTCCTCGACCGACCAGATCATCGTCACCCGCAACCGGCGGCTGCTCGCCTGGCCGCGCATCGCGCAGGCCGCCGCGCCGATCGAAGACCGGCCGGACCTGCCGACCTTCACCGACGCGCATCACAATCTGCTGAGAATCCTGAAGTAGCTTGGGCGCGCTCCGCTTCAAGCAGGTCGACGTCTTCACCGACCGCCCGTTCCTCGGCAACCCGGTGGCGGTGGTGATCGGCGCCGAGGGGCTGGACAGCGCCGCGATGCAGCGCATCGCCGGCTGGACGAATCTCTCCGAAACCACATTTCTCCTGCCTTCCTCGAAAGGCGACTACAAGCTGCGCATCTTTACGCCGCGGCGGGAGCTTCCTTTCGCCGGCCATCCCACGATCGGCAGTGCGCATGCTGCGCTCGAAGCCGGGTTCGTGCCGAAAAAATCCCGGCTGAAGCAGGAATGCGGCGCCGGCATCATCGAGCTCTCGGTCGAAGACGATGGCCGCATTTTTCTACGAGGGCCTCAAGCCAAGACACGGCCGGTGGAAGGGCCGATCCCCTCGATACCGCTCGCTCCGGCGAGCAAGCTGATCAGGATCGACGTCGGCCCGGTGTGGGTCGTCGGCGAAATGGCCGACGCGGCCGCGCTCGCCGCACTCAAGCCCGACATGACCGCGCTCGGCCAATGGACCGACTCGGTGAGCGCGACAGGGGTGACTGTGTTCGCACCCTCGGGGGATGCGCTTTCGAAGATCCATGTGCGCTCCTTCGCGCCCGCGCAGGGCATTCCCGAGGACCCGGTGTGCGGCAGCGGCAACCTCAGCGTCGGGGTTTTCCTGAAAGAGACTGAACAAACGCGCCGCTTCGGGGATCATTACATTGCAAGACAAGGCATGCAGCTCGGCCGCGACGGGCGCGTTTCAGTGAGGATTGCCGAGAAAATCGAGATCGGCGGCCACGCCGTCACCTGCGTCGAGGGAACGCTGCGCTCCTAGGCGTTTTCGGTGTCGGTTTCGCCGCAGTGCTTCAGCACTTCGGCGCGCACGCGGTCGCGCAGCTGCACGGCGGCGTTCCAGTCGGCTCCCTCGGGCGCGATCGGCGCGCCGAAGGTGACGGCGATCGGGTGGCGGCGCGCGTACCAGGTGCCGTCGCGCAGCACCGAGCGCACGCCGCGCAGCGCGACCGGCACCACCGGGATGCCGGCCTGCGCCGCGACCTGGAAGGCCCCCATGTGGAACGGCAGCAGTCCCGGCCGGCGCAGCAGCGTGCCCTCGGGAAAGATGCCGAGCGACTGGCCGCGCTTCGCCGCGTCGACCAGCTCGTCGGCGTGCTCGGCGCTCTTCTGCACCTCGAAGCGCTCGACGAACACGCAGCCGAAGCCGGTCAGCAGCAGGCGCATCACGGGGTTGTCGAGGAACTCGCGCTTCGCGATGAAGGCATACGGGCGCGGGCCGAGCAGCGCCACCAGCACCAGCGCGTCGAGGTAGCTGGTGTGGTTCGGCGCCAGCACCACCGGGCCCGGCGGGATGTTCTGCAGCCCGCGCGCCAGCAGGGGAATGCCGGAGAGGGGGAAGAACAGGCGCGTCATCGTGCCGCCGACTTTCCATGTCAGGCGCACGTTTCTCGTGGCCGCCGCGGCGAAGATGGGAATCGCCGCTACCAGGAAGGCCAGGTAGGCGCGCGCGGCGAACAGGATGCCGCGCACCACGCGCCAGCCGCGGCGCAGCTGCGGCGCTACGCCGGCCGCGGCGAGGCGCATGAACTGCAGCCACACCGCCTGCGGCCGCACCGCCTCGGGGCCGCGCTCGTAATATTCGCGCGCCGCCACGCGCCGGATCTTGCCGCTCGAGGTCTTCGGCACGGTGTGCGGCGGCGCGAGCACGATGTCGTCCACCGGCGCGCCGATCAGCTCGAGCGCGAGCTCGTTGATTCTTCTTTTCACCGATTCATGGACCGTGATGTCCTGTTGCCGGGTTTCGGCGAGCACCACGATCCGCTCGGTGCCGCTCGCGGCATGCTGGCTGCCGAACACCGCGACGCAGCCGCGGCGCACGCCCGGGATGTCGCCGACCGCTTCCTCGAGCTCGTAGGGGCTGATGTTGCGGCCGCCGCGGATGATGATGTCCTTCTCGCGCCCGGTGATGTACAGCGTGCCGTCGTCGGACAGGTAGGCGCGGTCGCCGGTGTTCACCCAGGCGCCGTCGAACAGGCCCTTGGTCGCCTCGGGGTTGCGGTAGTAGCCGGTGGTCGCCGAAGGCCCGCGGAACTGCAGCGCGCCCTCGGCGCGGTCGGGCAGCTCGAGTCCCGCGGCGTCGACCACGCGCAGCTCGTGGTCCGGGATCGCGCGCCCGCAGGCCACGACCCTGAGCGGCGCCGGATCGCCTTCGCGCGCCGGCACCGCCTCCCCGGTGCGCGAGAACTGGTCGCGGTCGAGCAGGTCGAGCTGCCAGGGCTCGCCCGGGGGCGTGAACGCCAGGCCGACCGAGCATTCGGCCAGCCCGTACACGGGTGCCATGGAATTTTTCTTGAATCCCCATCTGGAAAATCTCTCGACAAACCCCGCCATGGTTTCGGGGCTTACCGGCTCGGCGCCGTTGAAGGCGAAGCGCCACGACGCGAGGTCGAGGCCTTCGAGCTCGTGCTCCGGGATGCGGCGCAGGCACAGCTCGTAGGAGAAGTTCGGGCCGCCCGAGATTGTGCCGCCGTGGCGGTGGATCGCGCGCAGCCACTGGCTCGGCCGCGCGAGGAACGCGAGCGGCGACATCAGCACCACCGGAAAGCTGAGGTACATCGTGGCGAAGCAGCCGCCGATGAGGCCCATGTCGTGGTACAGCGGCAGCCAGCTCACGAACACGTCCGCCGATGTGGCGCGCGCCGCCTTGCCCATGGCGCGCACGTTGGCGAGCAGGTTGGCGTGCGTCAGCACTACGCCCTTCGGCGCCCCGGTGCTGCCCGAGGTGTACTGCAGGAAACCGATCTGGCCTGCAGTGCCTCGCACCGGGGTAAAGGAGCTTTTTCTCGGGAAGTCTTCTGGAACGAGAACCGCGCGCAGGGTTTCCACCTGCGCGCGCAGCAGCCAGGCGATCGGCTTCGCCTCGGGGATCGTCACCATGATCGCAGCGCGGCAGCTCTTGAGGATGCCGACGTGGCGCGTAAGGTGGTCCTCGATGGTGGTGAGCCGCGCCGGCGGGTAGAGCGGCACCGGGATGCCGCCGGCGAGCAGCGTGCCGTAGAAGCAGAACAGGTACTCCCTGGAGGTCGGCAGCATGATCGCCACCGTCTGCCCCGGCGCGAGCCCGGCGGCGACGAGCGCGGCGGCGTAGGCGATCGAGCCCTCCCACAGGCCGCGATAGGTGATCTGCGTTTCCTTCTGGTCCTCGTACAGGAACACCGTCAGCCGGTCGGGCTGCCTCTCGACGTGGTATTCGAGCGCCTCGGTGAGCGTCTGCGCGTGCGCGGGCGGCCGCACGCCCTCGGACTGCGCGAGGCTAGCCACCGTGCGGTCGGCGCTCTGCGGCGCCTGGCCGCGGCTCGCGAGCAGGAAGCGCAACAGGTCGCGCGGCGTCTCGCTCGAGGCGAGCGCCTGCTCGGGCAGGCTCGCTTCGAACTCGCGCTCCAGGCGCAGCACCAGCTCGACGCGCGCCAGGCTGTCGAGCCCGAGCTCGCGCTCGAGCGAGCTGTCGAGCATGACGTAGGCCTCGACGTGCGGGCGCGCCTCGCGCGCCACGGCGGCGACGACCGCGAGCACGCGGTTGGAATCGATCGGTCCAGGGTCGGCCAAGGCTGGGCGAGTGTACACTCCGCGCCAGGGAGAGATTCGGGCTGGATTTCCACGAGAAACTGCTGGCGATCGCCCGGCCGGTGTCGTTTCCGCGGGGCGCGCGCCTGGTGCGCCAGGGAGAAGCCTCGCGCGGCGCGTTCCTCATCCGCCGGGGCGAAGTCGAAGCGCAGGTCGCGCTGCCGGGCGGCGGCATGCTCACCGTGGCCGAGCTGCGCGAGGGCGACATGTTCGGCGAGATGGCGCTGATCGAGCGCGGCGTGTGCTCGGCCTCGGTGCTGGCGCGCGCGGCGGTGGAGGCCTGGTTCATCGAGCGCGACGACTTCCGCGCCATGGTGGCGAGCCGCGACCCGGCGGCGCTCGAGCTGCAGCGCAAGATCACGCAGGTCCTCGCGGCGAAGCTGCGCGCGCTCAACATCAAGGTGCGCGGCCACCCGGCGGCGGAGGATCGTCCTCTCGGAGAGATTCCCGCCAGGGCCGATTTTTCCTACCAGAAGCCTTCCTTCGACTGGCGCGCATTCCTGCCGATCCTGCCGCTGTTCGAGGGCTTCGACGCCCACGAGATCGACGAGCTGGTGGCGCGCTGCCGCGCCTTCGAGGCGGCGCGCGGCACCTGGATCTTCGCGCCCGGCGCCGCCGGCGCCGCCGGCGCCTGCTACATCGTGGTGCGCGGGGCGGTGGAGATCTTCGCCTTCTCGAGAGAGCGCGGACGCCAGCGGCGGGTCGCGCTCGCCGGCCCGGGCGAGCTGGTCGGCTACCTCGCGGTGCTGCAGGGCAAGGCGCACGCCGGGGCCGCGCGGGTGCGCGAGGCCGCGTGCCTCCTCGAGTTTCCGGCGAAGGAGTTCGTCGCGCTGTACGAAGGCAGCTCGGGCGCCTCGGTCAGCCTGCAGCACGCCATCCACAAGAGCCTGCTGCGCGCGCTCGCGCGCACCAACACGCAACTCACGCGCCTCATCAGCCACGTGCACCTCACCGCCGGGGGCACGGGCGCAGCGGACCTCGAAAAAGCGCTACACGGCCAGATCGTTCAATCCAGCAGCCTGACCGAGACATAGGGCCGGCCGCTGCGGATCTCGGCGAACAGCGCGCCGTACTCGGGCAGCTCGACCCACGACGAGGTGTCGCGCGTCAGCGGCTCGGAGGCGACGATGATCGAGTCGGCGCGCTCGGCGCCGCCGGTCATCTGCCATTCCTCGCCGTGCCGCCCGTAGTCGCGCCCCAGCGTGTACCAGAGCGAGAGGAAGCTCAGGTTGGCCTCGTGCACGCGCGCCGGGTCGTCGCTGCGGTAGCAGCCGAAATCCAGGCAGTAGCGCACCGCGGCGAGCTGGACGCCGTTGGCGATGAACAGGTTCACCGACGACGACAGCGCGATGCCGATGCGTTTTCTGGCATCGCGAAGCGTTGCGAGCGTCGCCTCGAGCGCGGCAAACACCTCCTCCTCGGAGGCCGGGCCGCGCGCGTCCTTCAGCTGCGACACGAACAGCGCGTAGATCCATTCGCTGTCGGTAGTGCCGCGGATGCGCGCGGCATGTTCGGGGCGAATCTCTTTCAGCAGCAGAGGCTTCATGTCCTGGATGCCGGCGAGGTCGCCGTTGTGCGCCAGCGCCCAAGGCAGGCCGTCGAACTGGAACGGGTGCACGTTCTGCAGCGAGATCTCGACCGCGGTCGAGTACGCCACGCCGCGCACGTGCGCGAGCACGCAGCCGGCGCGCACCTTCTCGGCCAGGTTCTTCAGGTTGCGGTCGAATACCGGCAGCGAGGGCGAGCCGTAGAAGAAGGGCTTGTCGGGCGCGTGCGAACCGGGGTCCCAGGCGCGCAGGCCGAACCCCGCCAGGTTCAGCATGTTGAGCATCTTCGGCATGTAGCTCTGCCGCACCAGCGCCGAGTCGGGCTGGAACAGCAGGTTGTCGAGCAGCACCGGCTGGCCGAGGTAGAGGAGCGCGCGGCACATGGCGATGCAGTTTACCGGTACTGCCAGCTTGACCGCAGTCAGGAATCGCGCTGCGCCGCCTGCCCGATAATAGGCGGACCGATGAGAGGCAAGGGAATAGTCCGGTCCACGCCGAAGGGCCGGGCGGTCGATCCGCAGGCGCTCGCCGAAATGCAGGCGCTGCTCGGCGATGAACCGCGCCGCCGCGACCTCCTCATCGAGCATCTGCACAGGATCAACGACCGCTACGGCCATCTCGGCGCCGCGCGCCTCGCCGCGCTCGCGCAGGAGATGCAGCTCTCGCTCACCGAGGTGTACGAGGTGGCGACCTTCTATCACCACTTCGCGGTGGTGAAGGAGGGCGAGACAGCGCCGCCGGCGCTCACGGTGCGGGTGTGCGACTCGATCGCCTGCGAGCTGGCCGGAGCGCAGGAGCTCCTCAAGAAACTGAATCTGGGAAAAGACGTGCGAATCGTGAATGCCCCGTGCGTCGGCCGCTGTGAAGTGGCGCCTTGCGTGGTGGTGGGCCAGAACCCGGTCGGCAATGCCACCGTGGAGTCGGTGAGAAAGGCGGTGGCGGCAAATCAAGTCGCGTGCGAGCAGACCCGGTACCTCGACTTCGCGGCGTACCAGAAGCAGGGCGGCTACCGGCTGATCGCCGGGTGCCTCGCCGGCAAGCGCACGCGCGAGGAGATCACCCAGATCATGGAGGACTCCGGGCTGCGCGGCCTCGGCGGCGCCGGCTTTCCGGCGGGGCGCAAGTGGCGCCTTGTCGCCGCCGAGCCCGAGCCGCGCCTGATGGCGGTCAACATCGACGAGGGCGAGCCCGGCACGTTCAAGGACCGCTGGTATCTCGAGCGCGACCCGCACCGCTTCCTCGAAGGCATGCTGGTCGCCGCCTGGTGCGCTGGGGTCGGCGAGATCTACATCTATCTGCGCGACGAGTATGCTGGCTGCAGAAAAATTCTCGAGGAAGAGCTCGAGAAGCTCAAGGCCAACCCCCCGTGCGCGCTGCCCCCCATTCACCTTCGCCGAGGCGCGGGCGCCTACATCTGCGGCGAAGAGTCGGCGATGATCGAGTCGATCGAAGGCAAGCGCGGCATGCCGCGCCTGCGCCCGCCCTACGTCGCGCAGGTCGGCCTGTTCGGCCGCCCGACGCTCGAGCACAACATGGAGACGGTGTACTGGGTGCGCGAGATCGTCGAGAAGGGCGCGCAGTGGTTCGCCGCGCAGGGCCGCAACGGCAGGAAGGGCCTGCGCTCGTTCTCGGTGTCCGGGCGCGTGAGGAAGCCCGGCATGCACCTCGCTCCCGCGGGCATCACGGTCGTTGAGCTGATAGAGGAATTCTGCGGCGGCATGCTGGCGGGACACCGTTTCTACGGCTACCTGCCGGGCGGCGCCTCGGGCGGCATCCTGCCCGCCTCGATGGGCAACATTCCGCTCGACTTCGACACCCTGCAACCGCACGGCTGCTTTATTGGTTCTGCCGCCGTCGTGATACTGAGCGACAGGGACAAAGCGTCAAGTGCGGCGGTGAACCTGATGAAGTTCTTCCGCGACGAGTCCTGCGGCCAGTGCACCCCCTGCCGGGTGGGCACGGCGAAGGCCGTGGCGCTCATGGAAGCGGCGAAATGGGACCAGCCGTTGCTGAACGAACTGTCTCAGGCGATGATGGACGCTTCGATCTGCGGCCTTGGGCAGGCGGCGCCCAATCCCGCGTTGACGGTGATGAAATATTTTCCGCAAGAGGTCGGGTAACCGGGCATGGAACGCGTAACGACCCAGCAACTGGCGATGATGCCGATCGAGTTCAAGCTCAACGGCAGGACCGTGATCGGCCGCCCGGACGAGAAGATCATCGAGACGGCGAAGAAGCACGGGGTGGCAATCCCGCACCTGTGCCACGGCGGCGACCAGCGCTCGGACGGCAACTGTCGCGCCTGCGTGGTCGAGATCAAGGGCGAGCGCGCGCTCGCGCCGTCGTGCTGCCGCTATCCGACCGCGGGGATGGAAGTCACGACCAACTCGCCGCGCGCGCTCACCTCGCAAAAGATGGTGCTCGAGCTGCTCCTCTCTGACATGCCGGAGCAGGAGTACACACGCAAGAACAAGCTCAGCAATTGGGCGAAGCGTTTGGGCGTGGGCAAGCCCCGGTTCGCGCGAAGAGAACAGCCGAAAGCGGATCTGTCCCATCCCGCGATCGCGGTCAATCTGGACGCCTGCATCCAGTGCACGCGTTGCGTGCGCGCCTGCCGCGAGGTGCAGGTCAATGATGTGATCGGGTACGCCGGCCGGGGCTCGGATTCCAGGATCGTGTTCGACTTCGACGACCCGATGGGCGAGTCGACCTGCGTCGCCTGCGGCGAGTGCGTGCAGGCCTGCCCGACCGGCGCGCTGATGCCGGCGCGCGAGGTCGGCCTCCAAACCATCGACAAGACCGTCGACTCGGTGTGCCCGTTCTGCGGCGTCGGCTGCCTGCTCACCTACCACGTGAAGAGTAACGTCATCCAGTTCGTCACCGGAAGCGACGGCCCGTCGAACCACAACCGCCTGTGCGTGAAGGGCCGCTACGGCTTCGACTACGCCGCGCATCCGCAGCGTCTGACCAAGCCGCTGATCCGCAAACCGGGCTTCAAGAAATCGGCCGACTTCACGGTCGACCCGGCGAACTGGTCGGAAGTCTTCCGCGAGGCAACATGGGAAGAAGCTTTGGACAAGGCGGCGGAAGGGCTGAACCGCATAAAGCAGCAAGACCGCTACGCGCTGGCGGGCTTCGGCTCGGCCAAGGGCTCGAACGAGGAGGCATACCTCTTCCAGAAGCTGGTGCGCGTCGGCTTCGGCACGAACAACGTCGACCACTGCACGCGGCTGTGCCACGCCTCGTCGGTGGCGGCGCTGCTGGAAGGCATCGGCTCGGGCGCCGTGTCCAACCAGGTGAACGACGTCGAGAACGCCGAGGTGATCTTCCTGATCGGCGCCAACCCGACCTCGAACCACCCGGTGGCGGCGACCTGGATGAAGAACGCCGCCCGGCGCGGCACCAAGCTGATCTACGCCGACCCGCGGCGCAGCGACCTCGCGCGCCACGCTTGGCGCTTCCTGCAGTTCAACGCCGACACCGACGTCGCGCTGCTGAACGCGATGATCCACACGATCATCGACGAGGACCTGGTCGACAAGAAATTCGTCGCCGACAGGACGAGCGGCTTCGAGGCGCTGAAGGAAAACGCAAAAAACTTCTCCCCCGAAAAAATGGCGCCGATCTGCGGCATTCCGGCGCAGACGATCCGCGAGGTGGCGCGCGCTTTCGCGACCGCCAGGGCCTCGATGATCCTGTGGGGCATGGGGATCTCGCAGCACGTCCACGGCACCGACAACGCGCGCTGCCTGATCGCGCTTTGCCTGATGACCGGACAGGTCGGCAAGCCCGGCAGCGGGCTGCACCCGCTGCGCGGCCAGAACAACGTGCAGGGCGCGTCCGACTCGGGCCTGATCCCGATGATGTACCCCGACTACCAGCGCGTGAACACCGACGAGGCCAACCAGCGCTTCGAGAAGTTCTGGGGCACGGCGCTCGACAGGAAGCCCGGGCTCACCGTGGTCGAGATCATGAACGCGGCCTACGACGGAAGCATCCGCGGCATGTACGTCATGGGCGAGAACCCGGCGATGTCCGATCCCGACCTCGACCATGCGCGCGCCGCGATGGCGAAGCTCGAGCACCTGGTGGTGCAGGACATCTTCCTCACCGAGACGGCCTACCTCGCCGACGTGGTGCTGCCGGCGAGCGCCTGGCCGGAGAAGACCGGCACCGTGACCAACACCGACCGCATGGTGCAGCTCGGCCGCAAGGCGCTCGAGCCGCCGGGCGAGGCGCGCGAGGATTTCTGGATCCTCGTGGAATTGGGCAGACGCTTGGGTTTGGATTGGAAATATGAACACCCCCAGCAGGTGTTCGACGAGATGCGCGGCTGCATGGACTCGATCAGGGGCATCACCTGGGAGCGCCTGGAGCGCGACTCCTCGGTGACCTACCCCTGCGAGAACGAGGGCGACCCGGGGCAGCCGGTGGTGTTCACCACGCATTTCCCGACGCCCACCGGGCGCGGCAAGTTCGTGCCCGCCGACCTGATCCCCGCGGCCGAGCGCCCGGACACCGAGTACCCGATGGTGCTGATCACCGGGCGCCAGCTCGAGCACTGGCACACCGGCGCGATGACGCGCCGCGCCGGCGTGCTCGACGCCATCGAGCCGGAAGCTGTGGCATCGCTTCATCCCCTGGAAATAGAAAAACTGGGGATGAGAGCAGGAGATGTCGTCACGGTCGAATCGCGGCGCGGCAGGATTTCCCTGTACGCGCGCGCCGATGCCGGCACGCCGCGCGGCGCGGTGTTTGTCCCGTTCTGCTTCTTCGAGGCCGCGGCCAACCTGCTCACCAACCCGGCGCTCGATCCGTTCGGCAAGATCCCGGAGTTCAAGTACTGCGCGGTGAAGCTGACGAAGGGCGGAGCGAAGCCGGGCGATCCGGGCTACGGCAAGGGGCGTACACTAGAAGAGTTGTACGGGTAGGGGGAGGCATGCCGATCATCACGATCACCCGGGAGATGGGCTCTCTGGGCAAGGACGTGGCGCGCGAGCTGGGCGCCGAGCTGAAGGTGCCGGTGGTGTACCACGAGGTCATCGACCACCTGGCGGATCGCATGCGCGTGCGCAAGAGCCACGTCATCCGCCTGCTCGACGGCAGCGCCGGGCTGCTCGAGCGGCTCACCGCCGACAAGACCAGTCTGTCGATCTACACCGCCGACGAGATCATCGGCATCGCCGCGCAGGGCAGCGGCGCGGTGATCCGCGGCTGGGGCGCGACGCACCTGCTGCGCGAGGTGCCGCACGCGGTGTGCGTGCGCGTGTGCGCGCCGTTCGAGACGCGCAAGCGCCGCATGATGGAGCGCCTCGGCAGCGACGACGACGCGCAGGTCGCCGAGGAGATCCGCACCAACGACGAGGCGCACAGCGCGATCATGCGGCGCCACTTCGACCTGCAGTGGACCGACTCCGAGCACTACGACCTGGTGCTCAACACCAAGCGCGTCACGGTCGAGGAGTGCGTCAACGAGGTGCTCGCGCTGGTGCGCTCGCCGCAGTTCGTCGAGACCGAGCGCGCGCGCGAGCGGCTGCGGGACCTGGCGCTCGCCACCAGCGTGCGCGCCGCGCTGCGGCGCGCCCCGGAGACGCGCGAGGCGCAGGTCGCGGTGAGCTCGGAGGCGGGCCGCATCACGCTGTCGGGCGCCGGCAGCACCGACGAGATGCTCGCCTTCGTCGAGGTCGCCGCCGCCGTGCCCGGCGTGCGCGACGTCGCGTACCGAACCGATCCCGGCGAGGAGCTGCGCCCCCGCTTCCACTGAAGTTGACTTGAGTCAAGGCCGCGCGCCGCTGCCGGCGGCGACAATTCGTCCCTCTTTTTCTCCTTCAGCGGGAATAGCCATGCCGTCGGATATCGAGATCGCGCAGGCAGCCAGGATGCAGCGCATCGCCGCGGTGGCGCGCGAGAAACTGGGAATCGCCGAGGAGCACCTCGAGCCCTACGGCCACTACAAGGCCAAGGTCTCGCTCAAGTACCTCGACACGCTGAAGGGCCGCAAGGACGGCAAGCTCATTCTGGTGACGGCGATGACGCCGACTCCGGCGGGCGAAGGCAAGACCACCACCACGGTCGGACTGGGCGACGCCCTCAACCACATCGGCAAGAAGGCGGCGATCTGCCTGCGCGAGCCCTCGCTCGGGCCGGTGTTCGGCGTCAAGGGCGGCGCCGCGGGCGGCGGCTATGCGCAGGTGGTGCCGATGGAGGACATCAACCTGCACTTCACCGGGGATTTCTCGGCGATCGCGCTGGCGAACAACCTGCTCGCGGCAATGCTCGACAACCACATCACCCACGGCAACGAGCTCGGCATCGACGTGCGCCGCATCCAGTGGAAGCGCGTGGTGGACATGAACGACCGCGCGTTGCGCGACATCGTGGTGGCGCTCGGCGGCACCGCCAACGGCTATCCGCGCGAGGACGGCTTCGACATCGTGGTGGCCTCCGAGGTGATGGCGATCTTCTGCCTGTCGACTTCGCTCGAGGACCTGAAGACCCGCTTGGGAAATATCGTGGTTGGCTATTCAAGGGATCAAAAACCAGTCAAAGCGAAAGATTTGAAGGCTCATGGAGCAATGACGGTCCTTTTGAAGGATGCGCTCGCCCCCAACCTGGTGCAGACGCTGGAGGGCAGCCCGGCGTTCATCCACGGCGGCCCGTTCGCCAACATCGCGCACGGCTGCAACTCGGTGATCGCCACCCAGAGCGCGTTGAAACTCGTCGACTACGTCGTCACCGAGGCTGGCTTCGGCGCCGACCTGGGCGGCGAGAAGTTCCTCGACATCAAGTGCCGCAAAACCGGGCTTCGCCCGAGCGCCGCGGTGATCGTGGCGACGGTGCGCGCGCTCAAGTACCACGGCGGCGTCGAGGTCAAGGAGGTGAACAAGGAGAACCTGGCTGCGCTCGAGAAAGGCCTGGTCAACCTCGAGCTCCACGTCGACAACGTCACCAAGGTTTACGGCATCCCCTGCGTGGTGTCGATCAACCGCTTCAACTTCGACACCCAGGCCGAGCTCGACCTTGTGAATTCAAGGATGAGGAAACTGGGGGCCCAAGTAGTCCTCGCCACGCACTGGGGCGATGGCGGCAGGGGCGCCGCCGAGCTCGCCAGGATCGTGGTCGGCCTTTGCGATCAGCCCTCGAAGCCGAAATTCGTCTACGAGGACGCCGACACGCTCTGGGACAAGATCGACAAGATCGCGAAGAAGGTGTACCGGGCGGCAGAGGTGACCGCCGATGCCAAGGTGCGCGCCCAGATCAAGAAACTCCAGGAAGACGGCTACGGCCATTACCCGGTGTGCGTGGCGAAAACCCAGGCCTCGGTCACCACCAACGCGGCGACGCGTGGCGCGCCGACCGACCACGTCGTCAACATCCGCGAGGTGCGCCTCGCCGCGGGCGCCGAGTTCGTGGTGATGATCTGCGGCGACATCATGACCATGCCGGGCCTGCCGAAGCTGCCCTCGGCGGAGAAGATCGACTTGGTGGATGGCAAAGTGGTCGGGTTGTTCTAGCGCGATGGAAATCTTCGGCGACCCGGCGTTCTGGACCGGGCTCGGCCAGATCATCCTCATCAACATCGTGCTGTCGGGCGACAACGCGGTGGTGATCGCGCTCGCCGCCCGCTCGCTGCCGCCGCAGCAGCAGAAGCAGGCGATCCTGTGGGGCAGCGGCGCGGCGGTGGTGATGCGGATCCTCCTCACCATCGTCGCGGTGGAGCTGCTCAGGCTGCCGGTGCTGAAGATCGTCGGCGGCCTGCTGCTGCTGTGGATCGCGGTGCAGCTGATGCTGCCCGAGGAGGAGGGCGGGGGACACGGCAAGGCGACGGTCGGTTTCTGGGCCGCGATGCGCACCATCCTCATCGCCGACCTGGTGATGAGCCTCGACAACGTGATCGCGGTGGCGGCGGCCGCCAAGGGCAGCCTCACGCTGCTCGTCCTCGGCCTCGGCATCAGCATCCCGCTGGTGATCTTCGGCAGCACCCTGCTCCTCAAGGTGATGGAGCGCTACCCGGTGATCATCACCATCGGCGCGGCGCTTCTGGGCTGGGTGGCGGGAGAGATGTTCGTGACCGATCCGCTGGTCAAGGGCTGGGTAGACGCCGCTGCCGCGGCGCTGCATTGGGCGGGGCCCGCCGCCGGCGCCGCCCTGGTCGTGATGACGGGCACTCTGCTCGCGCGCCAGACGCTCGCCCGGCGCGTCGCGCCTGTCGAGCTTACGCCTGTCGCCGGCCCGGCCGCCGTGCCGGCCGCAGCACCCGGGAGGCGGCTGTTCAACCGCATCCTGCTGCCGGTGGACGCCTCCGACCAGGCGGCGCGCGCCGTCGAATACGCGGTCGCGCTCTGGCGCAACCATCCCGCTCCCGACACCATGGACATTCACCTGATGAACGTGCAGCGCGAGGTTTCGGGAGACGTGGCGCGTTTCGTTCCCAAAGAGTCGCTTCAGGAGTATCACCGCGAGAGAAGCGAGAAGGCGCTCGAACGCCCGCGCCGGCTCCTCGACGCAGCCGGCGTGAAGTACCGCCTCCACATGATGGTCGGCAAGCCGTGGGAGGCGATCAGCGACTACGCGGCGCAGAACCGCTTCGACCTCGTCCTCATGGGCACCCGCGGCCTCGGCACCTACACCGGGGCGGCGCTCGGCTCGGTGGCGCAAGGCGTCGCGCAGCGCAGCACGGTTCCGGTCTTGCTCGTCAAATGACCCGCGTGATACAAGGTTTGCGGTTCGTCAAAGGGGAGTAGCTAAGGCGGCGCAGCACGAAGTCCCAGCGAAAGGGAGCCTGGAATGGAAGCTGCGCAGTTTCACAGCAAGCGCATCGAAGAGGCGCTCGCCGAGCTGCAGTCCGACGCCGAGCGCGGCCTGAGCGCCGGCGAGGTCGAGAGCCGCCTGCGCAAGTTCGGCCACAACGAGCTCACCGAGAAGCCGCGGCCGGGCTTCCTCGCTCTGCTCCTGGATCAATTCAACAACTACCTCGTTATCATCCTGATCGTCGCCGCGCTGATCGCGCTGGCGCTCGGCGAGTACGTCGACTCGATCGCCATCATGTGCATCGTGGTGCTGAACGCGGTCATCGGCGTGATTCAGGAATCGAAGGCGGAACAGGCCCTCGCCGCGCTGAAGAAAATGGCGGCGCCGAGCGCCCAGGTAATGCGCGGCGGCCACCAGCTCACGGTCCCGGGCCGGGAGCTGGTACCCGGGGACATCGTCATGTTGGAAGCGGGCAACTACGTGCCCGCCGACCTGCGCCTGGTGACGGCGGTCAATCTCAAGGTCGAGGAAGCCTCGCTCACCGGCGAGTCGGTGCCGGTGGAGAAAAGCGCCGCCGCGGTGCTGGAGAACGAGATCCCCCTCGGCGACCGCAAGAATTCCGCGTTCATGAGCACCATGGTGACCTACGGGCGCGGCAAGGGCCTGGTGACCGGCACGGGCATGAGCACGCAGATCGGGCTGATCGCGGAGATGATCCAGTCCTACGAGGAGGAGGACACGCCGCTGCAGCGCAAGCTGCAGCAGCTCGGCAAGGTCCTCGGCACCATCTGCATCGCTATCTGCGCGGTCGTACTCATCTACGGCCTGATCCGGGACACGCACCTAACGGACGTGTTCAAGATCGGATTTCTCGAGTATCTCAGGGCCGAGCAGAAGGACATCATCAACCTGTTCATGACCGCGGTGAGCCTCGCGATCGCCGCGGTCCCCGAAGGCCTGCCCGCCATCGTGACCATCTGCCTCGCCTTGGGCATGCAGCAGATGATCAAGCGCAATGCGCTGATCCGAAAGCTCCCCGCCGTGGAAACGCTCGGCTGCGCGACGGTGATTTGCTCGGACAAGACCGGCACGCTGACGCAAAACGCGATGACCGTGGTGCAAGGCTGGGCGGGGGGCAAGCGCCTGCGCATCACCGGCGAGGGCTACCAGCCGCGCGGCGAGTTCTCCGCGGAGGGCGCGCCGCTCGATCCGCTCGCCGACGCCGATGCCAAGCTGCTTTTGCAGGGGGCGATGCTCTGCAACGACGCCAAGCTCGAGGAAGAGACCGGCAGCTGGCGCATGGTCGGCGACCCGACCGAAGGCGCCCTGGTGGTTGCCGCCACGAAAGGCGGGCTGCGGCGCGCCGAGCTTGAGCGGACGATGCCTCGCTTGCAGGAGATTCCGTTCGACTCGGACCGAAAGCGCATGACCACGATTCATCGCCGCGATGGTGCGGACGTGATCGCGTTCGTGAAAGGCGCGCCCGACGTCCTTCTCGATCAATGCACGCACATCCAGCGCGCCGGGCAGGCAGTCGCGCTCACGGCAGAGCGGCGCAGCGAAATCCTCGAGCGTAATCTCGACATGGCGCGAGCCGCGCTTCGGGTGCTCGGGGTCGCTTATCGTCCGCTGCGCGAGGTGCCGGCGCAACCGAAACCCGAGGACGTGGAGCGCGATCTCGTCTTCGTCGGATTGCTCGGCATGATCGATCCGGCGCGCCCGGAGGTGACCGAAGCGGTGAAGGTCGCGAAGGGCGCCGGGCTGAAGAGCGTCATGGTGACCGGCGATCACAAGGAAACCGCCGAAGCCATCGCCCGCGACATCGGCCTTCTGACCCCGGGCGGCCTGGTGCTGGCCGGTCCGGAGATCGAGAAGCTCTCCGACGAGGAGCTCGCGGCCAGAGCCGACCGGCTGGAGGTCTGCTGTCGCGTGTCGCCGCAGCACAAGACGCGCATCGTCGACGCGATGAAGGCGCGCGACCACGTCGTGGCGATGACCGGCGACGGCGTGAACGACGCTCCCGCGCTGAAGCGCGCGAACATCGGCGTGGCCATGGGCATCACCGGCACCGACGTCACCAAGCAGACCGCCGACATGGTGCTCACCGACGACAACTACGCGAGCATCGTCGCCGCGATCGAGCAGGGACGGATCATCTATTCGAACATCCGCAAGTTCGTCTACTTCCTGCTCGCCTGCAACGCCGGCGAAATCCTGATCATCTTCGGCGCCATGCTCATCGGCATGCCCATCCCGCTGCGGCCGGTGCACCTGCTGTGGCTCAACCTGGTGAGCGACGGTGCCCCGGCGCTCGCCCTGGGGATGGAAAAGGGCGACAAGGACATCATGAAGCACCCGCCGCGGCCGCCGAGGGAGCCGGTGATCAACCGCGACATGGCGATCGGCATCGCGGTCATCGCCGTGGTCGACGCGATCGCCATCCTGATGGCGTTCTACCTCGGCCTGCAGCGCTACCCAGGCCACCTCGAGGCGGCGCAGACCATCGCCTTCGTCACGCTGTGCAGCTCCGAGCTCATCCGGGCCTATACGGCGCGGTCCGAGTACCACAGCGTGTTTGCCATCGGCGTGTTTTCGAACAAGTGGATGAACTGGGCGGTGCTGGCGTCTTTCCTGCTTGTCCTGGCGGTGGTGTACGTGCCGTTCCTGAACCCGTTCTTCGACACCGTGCCGCTGACGCTCGACGACTGGCTGCTGATGCTGCCGTTCTTCTTCGCCTCGCCGATCGCCATGGAGCTGGTCAAGGTCTACTTCCGCCGCCGGACCCCGACGCTGGCGGCGGCTGCCGTATAGGGCGCAAAGTCTTGACCGTGGTCAAGGCCCGGGCTTTAGAGGGGGAATGAGAATGTCGCAGGCAGCGCCGCGATCCGAATGGCGCGCCGCGGCGAGGGAAACTCAAGCTAAGGAGGAGTCATGAAGTTCTCGTTCAGAAGCACAGTCGCTCTCGCGGCGGCGCTCGCGGCGCCGTTTGCGGCGCAGGCGCAGTCCTGGGAGCCCACCAAGAACGTCGAGTTCATCATCCCGGCCGGCACCGGCGGCGGCGCCGACCAGATGGCGCGCGCCATCCAGGGCATCGTCGCCAAGCACGGCCTGATGAAGCAGTCGATCCTGCCGATCAACAAGGCGGGCGGCGCCGGCGCCGAGGGCTTCCTCGACGTGAAGGGCGCCGCGGGCGACCCGCACAAGATCATCATCACGCTGTCGAACCTGTTCACCACGCCGCTCGCTACCGACGTGCGGTTCAACTGGCGCGACCTGACGCCGGTGCAGATGCTGGCGCTCGACAACTTCGTGCTGTGGGTGAACGCCAAGACGCCTTACAAGAACGCCAAGGAGTACATCGACGCGGTGAAGAAGGCCGGCCCGGGCAAGATGAAGATGGGCGGCACCGGCGCCAAGCAGGAGGACCAGATCATCACCGTGGCGATCGAGCAGAGGACCGGCGCCAAGTTCACCTACATCCCGTTCAAGGGCGGCGGCGCGGTCGCGATTCAGCTGGTCGGCGGCCACGTCGACTCGACGGTCAACAACCCGATCGAGGCGGTGGCGCAGTGGCGCGCGGGCAGCCTGCGGCCGCTGTGCGTGTTCGAGCTGAAGCGCATGCCCTACAAGAACAAGGTGACCGACAAGATGGCGTGGAGCGACATCCCGACCTGCAAGGAGGCCGGGCTCGACATCGACTACCTGATGCTGCGCGGCATCTTCATGCCCCCGGGCGTCAAGCCCGAGCACGTGCAGTACTACATCGGCCTGTTCAAGAAGGTCATGGCGACGCCGGAATGGCAGAAGCTGATGGAGGAAGGCGCGTTCAACACCACCGCGCTGGCCGGCAAGCAGTACGCCGAATGGGTCGCGCGCGAGGAAGCGCGCCACGTGCAGCTCATGAAGGCCGCCGGGTTCATCGCGGGGCAGTAGCAATAATCAAAGACAAACCCGCCTTTCACCAGAAGAGCGCCGAGCTCGCGGTCGCGGCGCTCTTCTTCATTTTCGGCGCGATCGTGATCACCGACAGCGTGCGCCTGGGCTTCGGCTGGCAGGAGGTGCACGGGCCGCGGCCGGGCTACTTCCCGTTCTACATCGGCCTGATCATCTGCATCGCGTCGCTCATCAATATCGTGCGCGCGCTGCGCATGGCGCCCGACCAGAACAAGACCTTCGTCCAGGTCGGGCAGCTCAAGCTGGTGCTGACGGTGCTGATTCCGACCGCGATCTACGCAGCGCTGGTGACCTGGATCGGCATCTACGTCTCGTCGGTGCTGTTCATCGGCTTCTTCATGCGCTGGCTCGGGAAGTACCCGTGGTGGAAAGTGGCCGCTGTCAGCATCGTCACGGTGGTGGTGTTCTACGTCGTCTTCGAGATCTGGTTCAAGGTGCCGCTGCCCAAAGGCCCGGTGGAATCGCTCCTGGGTCTCAACTGAGATGGACGAGATCCAGTCGCTGATGCACGGCTTCGGCGTCGCGCTGACGCTGAAGAACCTGGCGCTGATGTTCACCGGCGTGATCCTCGGCGTGATCATCGGCGTGCTGCCGGGGCTGGGCGGCGCCAACGGCGTCGCCATCCTGCTGCCGCTCACCTTCGGCATGGCGCAGACCCCCGGCGGCGCGACCTCGGCGATCATCCTGCTCTCCTGCATCTACTGGGGAGCCCTCTTCGGCGGCGCCATCACCTCGATCCTGTTCAACATTCCCGGTGAACCCTGGTCGGTGGCCACCACCTTCGACGGCTATCCCATGGCGCAGCAGGGCGAGGCGGGCAAGGCGCTCACCGCGGCGTTCACCTCGTCGTTCATCGGCGCGTTCGTCGCGGTCGTCGTCATCACCTTCCTCTCGCCGGTGGTCGCCAGCTTCGCGCTCGAGTTCGGGCCGCCGGAATTCTTCGCGGTGTACCTGCTCACGTTCTGCGCCTTCATCGGCACCAGCAAGGAGCCGCCGTTCAAGACCATCGCGGCGATGATGCTCGGCTTCGCGCTCGCCGCGGTCGGCCTCGACACGGTGACCGGCACCCTGCGCCTGACCTTCGGCTCGACGCACCTGCTCACCGGCTTCGACTTCCTCGTGGCGGTGATCGGCCTGTTCGGCATCGGCGAGATCCTGCTGACGCTCGAGGAAGGCCTGGCGTTCAAGGGCGCGCAGGCGAAGATCAACCTGCGCGTGGTGCTCGACACCTGGAAAGAGCTGCCGCGCTACTGGCTCACGTCGATCCGCTCCTCGGCGGTCGGCTGCTTCATGGGCATCGTGCCGGGCGGCGCGACGCCCGCTTCCTTCATGAGCTACGGCGTGGCGCGCCGCTTCTCCAGGGACGGCGACAAGTTCGGCAGCGGCAAGGTGGAGGGCGTGGTAGCGCCCGAGACCGCGGCGCACGCCGCCGGCACCTCGGCCCTGCTGCCGATGATCACGCTCGGCGTGCCGGGCTCGCCCACCGCCGCGGTGCTGCTCGGCGGCCTGATGATCTGGGGGCTGCAGCCCGGGCCGCTGCTGTTCGTCGAGCAGAAGGACTTCGTCTGGGGCCTGATCGCCAGCATGTACCTCGGCAACATCGCCGGGCTGATCGTGGTGCTCACCTGCGTGCCGCTGTTCGCCGCGATCCTGCGCGTGCCGTTCTCGGTGATCGCGCCGATCATCATGGTGATCTGCGCGATCGGCTCGTTCACCGTCAAGAACGCGATCTTCGACGTGTGGATGATGGTGGTGTTCGGGATCCTCGGCTACCTGTTCAAGAAGCTGCAGTACCCGCTCGCGCCGCTGGTGCTGGCGATCGTGCTCGGCGACAACGCCGAGTCCGCGTTCCGCCAGTCGATGCTCATGTCGCAGGGCGAGATGGGCATCTTCTTCTCGAAGAAACTGGTCGGCTTCATGACCGCGCTGGCACTGATCCTGCTCTTCTGGCCCCTGATCTCTTGGCTGATCGCGAGGCTGCGCAGGGTCTAGAGGATCTCCCGCGACCTATCACGGTGGCGGGCATAGATGTCGAGCACCCATCGAAAGGCGGGATGGTCGGCGACGCTCTGCCTCAGGTCCACGAGTTCCTGCGGCCAGGGTTGCGGCAGCGGGTAGGGGAACTCGCGTGGCCGGATGATCGCCGTCATCACCGCGGCGGCGGTGAGATCGGCAACGCCGAACCGATCGCCGACAAGATAGCCGCTCGGGCCGATCTCGCTTTCTAGATAGTCGAAATAGGTGACCATGCGCCGGCGTGCGGCGCCGAGGGTGCCGGCGTCCATTCTCATGTTGCGACGAAACAGCGGGCGCATGGTAGGGAACAATGCCCGCCATAAGTTCCGGGTGGCCGCGGAGAAGCCGTCGGTCGCCATCCGCGCGCATGCGGCGGGGTGCGAGATGTAGGTCGACCAGAATAGGCGGCGCAGGTCCGGGGCCACCTGCTGGTCGAAGTACGCTTGGATCGCCATTGCGCGTGTGCACAATCCGGGATCGTCGGGGAACAGCGCCGGCTCCGGATAGCGGCTCTCAAGCTCAAGGAGGATATGGTTTGACCCGGCGACCACGCGCTCGCCAAACCTCACGACCGGCAGCTTGCTCTGGCCGCTGAGCCAGCGGGCGACCGGAACGTGAAAACCCGGAACGAGCGCGCGGCGCATATGAGGCAAGTTCTTGTGGTCGAGCGCCCAGCGCACCTTTTCGTTGTAGTGCGACACCCGGAAGTGCCAGAGGACGACCGGCGTCACAGTCCCGCGCGCCAGTTCACGCTTGCCATCCACTCGCGAATGGTCATTAGCCCGGGATGAAGCCGGCGAAGCGCCTCGATGTCCGCATCCCAGCCTCCGGCGGGGCTTGCGTTGTTCCACCTGAACTGGGCGATCAGCGAGGGACCGACCTTGTAGCGGCCGGAGGTCCCGGTAACCTGCACGTAGGCCGCGATAACCCACTGCAGCGCCGGCCCCAGGCACTCGTAGCGTACCGGCCGGCCCAGCGCGCTTGCGAGCGCTGCCACGAATTCCAGCATGGTCACGCGAACGCTGGCGATCTCCATCGCTCTGTCCGCATAGACTCCCGGCTCGGCGAAGGCCTTCGCCACGAAGGCGCCGACATCGTGCATCGCCACCATCTGGAACGGCGTCGAAGGCCGGATGCAGAAGCGAAACACGCCATCGACGCACACGGCCTTGCGGATGCGCCGGGACACGAAGTTCTCCAGGAAGGTGACCGGCCGGAATACGGTCGCTGCCAGGCCGCCACGGCGCAGGTGCGCCTCGATCGCGCGCTTGGAATCGAAATGCGCGATGGCGAGACCTTCGGTTCGGTCGACGCCGCCTACGGAGTTGAACACGAAGTGCTGCACGCGCGCGTCGACCGCGGCATCGACCAGGGTCTTGCCTTGGCGCACTTCGGCCTCGAACCCATGCTCCCAGAAGTCGGTTACGCCGAAAACGCCATACGCACCCTGCAGGGCGCGATCCAAGGACGCACGAGAATTCAGATCCCCCTCGATCAGCTCCACACCAAGTCTCGCAAGCAAGCGCGCTGCGGGCCCGGCCGGGTGCCGCGTCACGCCGCGAACGTGCCAGCCCTGCTGAAGCAGATGGCGGGCTACCACCCCGCCCTGCCTGCCGGTCGCGCCGGTGACTACGACCGTTCTTTTCACACGGACGCCCGGGCGTTTTTGACCCCGGGTCGCCGCAGCAGCAGCCAGAACATCAGAAAATGGCAGACCCACATGGCCGGGTTCACGACGGTAGGGATGTAGTAGGCCGCGCCGAGGCTGATGCCCAGGCGCGCGCCCTGGTAGAAGCCGTACACGAAGTCGAGAGTGCCGACGATGTTCGCCGCCCAAGCCAGGCCGATCGCCAGCGGCCAGCGCGAGCGAAGGGTGATCGCCGCGCTCAGGGCGAGCAGGCCGGTCGCAAGGTCGCCGTACGCGGTAGGCAGCGCGAACGCCGGGGGCAGAGCGGTGCCGACGAGACCCGGCAGCAGGAAGACGAGTCCCATGTGCCGGAACGCGTGCAGCAGCAGCAGCGGCACCAGCGCATCGCGTAAGGGCATCGCCGCGAGCCTCGGCGCTACGTACCACCGGGCGATCAGGGCATAAACCGTCAAGCTGAGCGAAACCTGCAGGACGAAGATCTGCGGTGGCGTCATCCTCCCCTCCTCTAACTTCACTTTATGAAGTTAAAGGTATATATTTGTCAAGTGCAGCGCAGGGGGCGGCAGAGTCGGGCGCATCGATACGAGCAGTACTGCTCGATCGCCCGGGCGCTCGACGTCATCGGCGACCGCTGGTCGCTGCTGCTGATCCGCGAGCTGCTGTTCACGCCGAAGCGCTACGTCGACCTGCTCGACGGCCTGACGGGTGTCAGCACCAATCTGCTTGCGGCGCGCTTGCGGCGCATGGAGCAGCGCGGGGTCGTGCGCAAGCGGCAGCTACCGCCGCCCGCGGGTTCCGTGGTGTACGAACTGACCGAGCGCGGCCGCCTGTTGGAACCGGTCTTATACGCTTTGAGTCGGTTTGGCGTTCACTACCTGGGACTGCCACCGAAGGGCCTTACGCTGGATGCCGACGCCTGGCTCTATGGAATGCGCGTGGCATTCAATCCGCCGGCCGCGGCCGGCGTGGACGAGGTGTACGAATTCCACATCGACGGCGTGCCAGCGCAGGTCCAGGTGCGCGATGGCAAGTTCGAAATCAGGCCCGGGACCGACAAGGATCCCGCCGTGGTCGTCAACTCGACAGCGGGCGTTCTGGTCGCGCTTGCGGCCGGACGACTGAGCGCGGACCAGGCGCAAAAGGCAGGCTCGCTTGGCTTGCGCGGTAGTCGGGCGGCATTCTCGCGCTTCGTCGCGATGTTCTCGATGCCGGCGGCGGACAAGTCATAGCCCCGGCCGCACCCGGCCGCGCACCGAATGCTTGAGGCGCGACAGCGTCTCCGGGGTCAGGTTGAGGTAGGCGGCGAGCTCCTTCTTCGGGATGCGCCCGGCGAGCTCGGGGTGCTTGCGCTGGAAGCGCAGCAGGCGCCCCGGCGCGTCGAGCAGGTGCAGCGTGATGGTGTGCGCCATGACCTCCGACATCAGCTTCATCACCTCGTGCTCGAAGCGCTCCTTCAGCCCGGGATGGCGCTCGATAAACTCCGCCCACAGCGGCATCGGCAGTTCGACCGTGCGCACCTTGGTGACCGCGACGATCGAGTAGGGGACGGGGGTGCGCAGCCGCCAGGCGGCGTAGGAGGTGTCCATCTCGCCCTCGGCGGCGAAGCGCAGGATCATCTCGCGCCCCTGGGGGTTGGACACCACCCGCTTGAGCATGCCCTCGAGGATGAAGAACTGCTCCATCTCCTCGTCGCCCTGGCGCACCAGCGGATCGCCCTTGCGGTGGTCGGCGACCAGCAACAGGGGCTCGAGCTCGCCCCACTGGCCGTTGCTCATCCCCTGCAACAGCTGGTTCTGGCGCAGCTGCAGGCGGATGCTGTTGCGCTGCGGGTGGGTGGCGAGCGAGGTCACAGCGGGATTTTAGGGCCTTGACCTCCATCAAGGCTGCGGTGCTGCGGGCCTACCTACCATAACAATCCCGCTACGGAGGCCACCATGGGCACCGCCGAACCTCAAGTCGCCACTACCGGCGACGTGCAGCAGACCGACGGCTTTCAGCTGGTCATCGATGCGCTCAAGCTCAACGGCATCGACACGATCTACGGCCTGCCCGGGATTCCGATCACCGACCTGACGCGCCGCGCGCAGGCCGAGGGCTTGCGGGTGCTTTCGTTCCGCCACGAGCAGAACGCGGGCTACGCCGCGTCGATCGCCGGCTTCCTGACGCAGAAGCCGGGCATCTGCCTGACGGTGTCCGCGCCCGGCTTCCTGAACGGCCTCAACGCGCTGGCCCACGCCACCACCAACTGCTTCCCGATGATCCTCATCAGCGGCTCGAGCGAGCGCGAGATCGTCGACCTGCAGCAGGGCGACTACGAGGAGCTGGACCAGCTCGCCATCGCCAAGCCGCTGTGCAAAGCCGCCTGGCGTGTCCTGCACGCCGAGGACATCGGCGTCGGCGTGGCGCGCGCCATCCGCGCCGCGGTGTCCGGCCGCCCGGGCGGCGTGTATCTCGACCTGCCGGCCAAGCTCTTCGCGCAGACGATCGATGCGGCCGCGGGGAAGAAGACATTGATCAAGGTGGTGGATCCCGCGCCGAAGCAGATCCCCGCGCCCGAAGCGGTGAAACGCGCACTTGATTTGCTTCGTTCTTCCAAAAAACCGCTAATCATCCTGGGCAAGGGCGCGGCCTATGCCCAGGTCGACGCGGAAATCAAGTCCCTGGTTGAGAAAACCGGAATTCCCTATTTGCCGATGTCGATGGCGAAGGGCCTGCTGCCCGACACGCACGAGCAGTGCGCTTCCGCGGCCCGCTCCTTCGTGCTGCCCGAGGCCGACGTGGTGATGCTGGTCGGCGCGCGCCTCAACTGGCTGCTGTCGCACGGCAAGGGCAAGACCTGGGGCGGCAAGGGCCACAAGGACTGGGGCGGGCAGAAATTCATCCAGGTGGACATTTCGCCGCAAGAGGCCGACAGCAACGTGCGCATCGACGCGCCGGTAGTGGGCGATATCGGCTCCTGTGTTTCTGCTTTCTTATCTGAAATCAAATCCGGTTGGGCGAAACCGCCCGCCGAGTGGCTCAACGCCATCGCCGAGCGCAAGAGGAACAACATCGCCAAGATGGCCGAGACGCTGGCGAAGAATCCGTCGCCGATGAACTTCCACAGCGCGCTGAACGTGGTGCGCGACATCGTCAGGGCGAACCCGGACGCCATGTTCGTCAACGAGGGCGCCAACGCGCTCGACTTCACGCGCAGCATCGTCGACATGTACAAGCCGAGGAAGCGCATCGACGTCGGCACGTGGGGCATCATGGGCATCGGCATGGGCTATTGCGTCGCCGCGGCGGCGGTGACCCGGCAGCAGGTGATCGCGATCGAGGGCGACAGCGCCTTCGGCTTTTCCGGCATGGAAGTCGAGACCATCTGCCGCTACAACCTGCCGGTCTGCGTGGTCATCATGAACAACAACGGCGTCTACAAGGGCACCGACGTCAACCCGACCGGCGGCCCCGACGTTGCGCCCACCGTATTCGTCAAGGGTGCGCGCTACGACAAGCTGATGGAGGCTTTCGGCGGCGTGGGCGTGCACGCCACGACCCCGGCCGAGCTGCGCAAGGGCATGGAAGAAGCCATCCGCTCGCGCAGGCCCACGCTCATAAACGCCGTGATCGATGAAACGGCGGGCACGGAAAGCGGACGCATCACCAGTCTGAACCCCAGCGCAAAGAAGAAATAGCCATGGAAGCACTCAAGGGATTCCGCATCCTCGACATGACACATGTGCAGGCGGGGCCGACGGCCACGCAGCTGATGGCGTGGATGGGCGCGGACGTGATCAAGCTCGAGCCGCCCACCGGCGACGTGACGCGCGGGCAGCTGCGCGACGTGCCGAACGCCGACAGCCTGTACTTCACCATGCTCAACTGCAACAAGCGCTCGATCACGCTGAACATGAAGTCGCCCGAGGGCAACCAGGTGGTGGTGGAGCTGCTGAAGAAATCCGACGTGGTGATGGAGAACTTCGGGCCCGGGGTGATCGACCGCCTCGGCTTTTCCTGGGAGAAGGTGCACAGACTCAACCCGCGCATCGTCATGGCGTCGATCAAGGGCTTCGGCTCGAGCGGGCCGTACGCCGACTTCAAGGCCTACGAGAACGTGGCGCAGGCGATGGGCGGCGCGATGAGCACCACCGGCGTGCCGGAAGGACCGCCCTTCGTCACCGGCGCGCAGATCGGCGACACGGGTACCGGGCTGCACCTCGTCATCGGGATACTGAGCGCGCTGCACCATCGCAACCGCTCGGGCGAAGGCCAGTACGTCGAGGTGGCGATGATGGACGGCGTGATGAACCTGTGCCGCGTGAAGTTTCGGGATCACCAGAGGCTGACTCGGCAAAGCCTGGGCGAATATTCCGTACCTACGAACCAAGGCATGGGCGACGTGCCGCGCGCCGGCAACGACTCGGGCGGCGGCCAGCTCGGCAACGCGATCCACTGCAAGCCGCACGGGCCGAACGACTGGCTCTACGTGGTGGTGCAGGAGGTGGTGTGGGACGCGCTCGCCACGCGCGCCGGCGGCGAGAGCTTCGCGAAAGACCCGCGCTACGCGACGATCGCGCAGCGGCGCAGGAACCAGAACGACGTCTGGCAGAAGCTGAACGAATTCGCCGCCGGCTACACCAAGCGCGAGCTGATGGCGATCCTGAACGACCTCGACGTGCCGTGCGGCCCGATCATGGGCACCGACGATCTCGCCAACGACGAGCACGTGCGCGGGCGCGAGATGTGGGTCGAGCTCGACCATCCGCAGCGCGGCAGGTGGTTCAACGTCGGCATGCCGATCAAGCTCTCGGCCTCGCCGGCGAGGATCGAGCGCTCGCCGCTTCTTGGAGAGCACACCGACCAGGTGTTGAAAGACGTGCTCGGGTACGACGAGGCAAAGATCAAGGCATTGAAGCAAGCCGGCGCGTTCTCGGCCCCTCCCCAGAAAGCGGCGTAATGAAAGTCGCCATCGTCGGGCAGCAGGACTTCGGCAAGAGCGTGCTCGAGGCGTTCCTCGCGCGCCGCGACGAGGTGGCGGGCGTGTTCTGCGCGCCGGAGCGGCCGGGCGCAAGGCCGGATGCGCTCAAGGTCGCCGCGCAGGAAAAGGGGGTTCAAGTTTTTCAATTTGCCTCTTTGAAGAGCGAGGAGGCAAAGCAGGCCCTGAAAAAGCTCAACGTCGACCTGGGCATCATGGCTTTCGTGCTGCAATTCGCGCCCCAGGACTTCGTCGCGATCCCGAAGCGCGGCACGATCCAGTACCACCCGTCGCTGCTGCCGAAATACCGCGGCCCGTCGTCGATCAACTGGCCGATCATCCGCGGCGAGACCCGGACCGGCCTCAGCATCTTCCGCCCCACCGACGGCCTGGACGAAGGCCCGGTGGTGCTGCAGAAGGAAACCCCGATCTCCCCGGACGATACCCTGGGCACGGTGTACTTCGACCGCCTGTTCCCGATGGGCGTGAAGGCCATGCTGGAAGCGGCGGATTTGGTTTTTTCCAACCAGCACAAGGAAGTGGTGCAGGACGAGTCGCAGGCGACCTACGAGGGCTGGTGCCGCAAGGCCGAGGCGCGCATCAACTGGGCGAGCCACGTCGACTTCGTCTACAACCTGATCCGCGGCTGCAACCCCGCGCCCGGCGCCTGGACCACGCTCGACGGCGTCGAGCTGCAGGTCTTCGACGCGCGCAAGCACCCGGTGCGCACTTTCGGCGCGGTCAAGGGGAAAATCGGCGAAGTGGTTGAAGCGACGTACAAGTCCTTCCAGGTCACGGCGCAGGGCGGGCGCATCGAGGTGCTGCGCGCGAAGCTCGGCGAGGGCAAGAAAGTGGCCGCAGGAGAGTTGCTTGCGGCGCGCGCGATCAAGTCCGGCGCGGTCTTAGGCAACTAGTCCGGAACTGCGTGTAAATCGTTGACTGCGCTCGCATTAGGCTGCAACAATGCAGCCCAGGGATAAGCGGGAGGGGACGGCTTGAGATCCGGTTTCTGGAAAGGCGATCGGCTGCTGGGCCTGAGCGTGGTCGTCGCCTTCACGGTCGCGATCGACCGGCAGAGCATCGACAGCACCGGCAGCGCCCTCTAGCCATGGACCTGACCCAGAACCTCGAGATCGCGACCTGCACCGACCCCGGCATGGTGCGCTCGCACAACGAGGACTCGATCGCCGCCGACCCGCCCAACGGCCTGGTGGTGCTCGCCGACGGCATGGGCGGCTACAACGCGGGCGAGGTGGCGAGCGGCATGGCGACCACGGTGATCGTCACCGAGATGCGCCAGATCCTCACCAGCGCCAAGCCCTACGACGTCGACAGCCGCACCAGCGAAGAGATCGCGTCGCGCCTGGTGCGCGAGCAGGTGCTGAAGGCGAACAGCTCGATCTACCAGGCGGCGCAGAGCCAGCAGCAGTACGCCGGCATGGGCACGACGCTGGTCGTGTGCCTGTTCTACGACAACCGCCTGCTGGTGGCGCACCTCGGCGACTCGCGCCTGTACATGCTGCGCGAGGGCAAGTTCAGCCAGGTGACGCGCGATCATTCGTTGCTGCAGGAGCAGATCGACTCCGGCATCATCACCCCCGAGCAGGCGAAGAAAGCGCAGCACAAGAACCTGGTGACCAAGGCTCTGGGCATCGACCCGACGGTCGAACCCGAGATCCACGAGTACCCGACCCAGCAGGGCGACATCTATCTGCTGTGCTCGGACGGGCTGTGCGACATGGTCGAGGACGAGGACATCGGGATGACGCTGCAGACCCTGGGCGGCAACCTCAAGCTCGCCGCGCAGCAGCTGGTGCAGATGGCCAATGACAACGGGGGCCGGGATAACGTTTCGGTTATACTCGTCCGCGTCCTACGGGAGTACCCTGGCCGCAAGGGGGTCATGGGCAAGGTATTCGGCTGGCTAAAATAAGCTCCTCCAGGGACCTGCTATGGCCAAACTGATACTCAGCATGGATGGGCTGGTGCTCAAGGAGATCCCCTTGACGAAGGAGCGCACCACCATCGGCCGCAAGCCGCACAACGACATCCAGATAGACAACCTCGCGGTGAGCGGCGAGCACGCCGTCATCGTCACCATCCTCAACGACTCGTTCCTCGAGGACCTCGGCAGCACCAACGGCACGGTGGTCAACGGCAACCCGGTCAAGAAGCACTTCCTGCAGAACAACGACGTCGTCGAGCTGGGAAAGTACAAGCTGAAGTTCGTCGGCGATGCCGCGACTGCCGCGCCCGGCGAGAAGGCCGATTTCGAGAAGACCATGGTGCTGCGCCCCTCGGCGATGAAGGCCGCGGCCGAGCAGGCGAAAACGGCCGGCGGCGGCGCGCAGGCCGCGGTGGCGCAGCGCGCGGCGGCGGTGCAGGCGGCCGGGGCAAGCGCTGCGGCGGCCGGCATCGCAGACAAGGACGCGGTGAAAACTGCCCCGGCTCCGGCGGCAGCTCCAGCGGCAGCTCCAGCGGCGGCGCCCGCAGCCGCGCCCGCGGCCGCCGCCGCGGCCGCATCGGCTCCCCGGCCGGGAGGCCAGCCCCTCGGCGCCATCCAGCTGCTCTCGGGCGCCAGCGCCGGCAAGGAACTCGAGCTCACCAAGCCGCTCACCACGCTCGGCAAGCCGGGCGTGCAGGTCGCGGTGCTCACGCGCCGCCCGCAGGGCTATTTCATCACCCATGTCGAGGGCGCCAGCCGCCCGACGGTCAACGGCCAGTCGATCGGCGCCGCGCCGCACTCGCTCAAGGACCACGACGTCATCGAGCTCGCAGGCGTGAAGATGGAGTTCTTCTTAAAGGCCTAAGTGCCAAGGCAGGCCTGATCTGAGGATCGCGCTCGGCCTCGCGATCACGCTGTTCTTCGTAGCCCATGCCGCGGAGTGGGTTCCCACCGCGGACGGCAAGCTGCGCTTCGTAGCCCAGCTCGACAACATCATCTACGACGCACGGCTCCAGATGACCCTGCCGCGCGCGCCCGAGAAGCGCATCGTGATCCTCGACATCGACGAGAAGAGCCTCGGCGAGCTCGGGCGCTGGCCGTGGAGCCGCAGGCTGATGGCCGAGCTGGTCGACAAGCTGTTCGAGCGCCACGGCGTCCGTGCTCGGCTTTGACGTGGTGTGGGCCGAGCGCGACTCGAGCTCCGGGATGGACCTGCTCGACGGGTTTGCGCGCGGCGAGTTGCAGGCGAATCCCGAGTTCCAGGCTGCGTACTCGCGCCGTACATCGGCGACGCGATCATGGCGTTCTGGGGCGCGCCGCTGGAGAACGCGCAGCACGCGCGCCACGCGCTGCTCGCGGCGCTCGAGATGCAGAAGCGGTGCGCGCCGCTCAACCAGCGCCTCGCCGCGCGCGGCTGGCCCATGTTAAGAATCGGCATCGGCGTGAATTCCGGCACGGTGCGCGTCGGCGACATGGGCTCGCGCCTGCGGCGCGCCTATACTGCGATGGGCGATGCGGTCAACGTCGCTTCGCGGCTGGAGGGCCGCACCAAGAGCTACGGCGTCGGCATCCTCGCCGGCGAGGCGACGCGCGTCCTCGCCAAAGATATGGTATTCAGGGAAATCGACCGCGTCAGGGTCAAGGGGAAGGATGAGGCGATCACCATCTACGAGCCGCTCGGCTTGGAGTCGGAGGCGGCCGCCGCGCGCGACGAGCTGCGGCTGTGGAACCAGGCGCTGCGCGCCTACCGGGCGCAGCAGTGGGACGACGCCGCGGTGAGCCTCTTGAACCTGCAGCGCATGAACCCCGGTTCCGGCCTGTACGTGGCCTATTCAAAGAAGATCGATCTGTTGCGCCGCACGCCGCCGCCGCCCGACTGGGACGGCGTGGCGGTGTTCGACGAGAAGTAGGGGAAAGGCACGCCGCATGCGTTTGCGCGTTCTCGGCTGCTCGGGGGGGATCGGCGGGCGCCACCTGCGGACCACCTCGTTCCTCCTCGACGGCGACGTGCTGATCGACGCCGGCACCGGCGTCGGCGACCTGACGCTCGCCGAGCTGTCGCAGATCGACCACATCTTCATCACCCACTCGCATCTCGACCACGTCACCTCGATTCCCTTCATGGTCGACACCGTCGGCGGCATGCGCTCGAAGCCGCTTACGGTGCACGCCACGCGCGCGACGACCGAGATCCTGCGCAACCACCTGTTCAACTGGGCGATCTGGCCCGACTTCACCGAGATCCCGACGCCCGAGGCGCCGTTCCTGCGCTACCAGGAGATCGAGGTCGGCGTGACGGTGACGCTCGCCGGGCGCAGCATCACGCCGATTCCCGCGCGCCATACCGTGCCCGCGGTCGGCTACCACCTCGACAGCGGCGCGGCGAGCCTGGTGTTCACCGGCGACACCGGCCCGAACGACGCGCTGTGGCGCATCGTGAACCGCATCGCCAACCTCAAGTTCCTGATCATCGAGACCGCGTTCTCCAACAAGGAGCGCCAGCTCGCCGAGGTGTCGCGCCACCTGTGCCCGGCGACGCTCGCTGAGGAGCTCGCCAAGCTCGAGCGCAGCCCCGAGATCTACATCACCCACCTCAAGCCGGGCGAGATCGAGCCCACCATGCTCGAGATCGAGGAATGCGCCGGAGCCTTCAGGCCGCGCATGCTGCAGAACAACCTGGTGCTGGAGTTCTGAGCCCGCGCCGATGGCGACCCCGGCCCGGGCAACGGGCGATCAACTCTCCAGGCTGGCCCCCCTCGCCGGGCTGTCGCACGAGCGCCTCGCCCAGCTCGCCGAGGTGGCGCTGATCGAGCGCGCCGCGCGCGGCAGCGACCCGCTCGCGGGGCGGCCGCACGCCGGGCAGTCGGTGTTCCTGCTGCACGGCGAGATGCTGCTCGTGTTCCAGGGCGGCGGCACCCTGGTGGTGGTCGGCGGCAGCGAGGAGACGCGCCAGGGGCTGAATCGCCGCAAGGAGCGCCTCGCGCGCACCAAGGCGATCACCGACGCCGACCTGCTGGTGGTCGACGACGAGCTGCTCGACATCCTCGCCACCTGGGACCAGCTCGCCGCGGGCCGCGGCCGCGACGTGATCGACATGATCGCGAGCGGCCCGTTCTCGCTCACCAGCCTGCGCGCGGGCGTGTTCGCGCAGATGCCGGCGGCGCGCATCGACGAGCTGCTGGCTCGCTTCGAGCGCGTCACGGCGGCGCGCGGCCAGGTCGTGGTCAAGGAGGGCGACGAAGGCGACTACTACTACGTCATCGAAACCGGCCGCTTCCAGGTCGGCCGCCTGGTCGGCGGCGCCGAGGTGGTGCTCGCCGAGCTCAGGACCGGCGACGCCTTCGGCGAGGAGGCTCTGGTGTCGGAGGCCAAGCGCAACGCCAGCGTGACCGCGCTCAGCGACGGCCGGCTGCTGCGCCTGAACCGCGCCCACTTCAACGAACTGCTGCGCGAGCCGCTGCTGCGGCGCGCCGCCTTCGACGAGGCGGCCGAGAAGGTGCGCCGCGGCGCGCTGTGGCTCGACGTGCGCTATCCCTCCGAGTACCAGTACGACAAGCTGCCCGGGGCGATCAACGTGCCGCTGGCCGAGGTGCGCAACATGTTCGCGGTCCTCGACCGCACCAAGGAATACGTCGCCTACTGCCAGAGCGGGCGCAGAAGCGCGGCGGCGGCCTTCCTCTTCGCCCAGCGTGGCTTCAAGGTCTGGCTTCTCGAGGGAGGGTTAAAAGCTGTGGAGAAGCCGGAAATTCGTTGAAAATCAGGGTGCCTGGGCTTACCATGTCAGGTCCAGCAATAAGTCGTCGCAGGGAGGATCGGAAATGAGCGCAGTCCTGAGCCATGCTCCGGCGCAGAGCGACGTCGGCGCACGCCTCGCGTTCCAGAAGCAGCTGCAGGCGGTGACCAACAAGATCCACGCCACCAACAACATCGACGAGATCATGCTGGAGGTGAGCGCGGACGTCTGTGCCCTGTTCAACGCCGACCGCCTGACCATCTACTCGATGGGCGAGGACAGGCAGTCGATCATCTCCAAGGTCAAGACCGGCCTCAACTCGTTCAAGGACCTGAAGCTGCCGATCGCCGAGCACTCGATCGCCGGCTACGTGGCGCTCGCCAAGAAGACCGCCAACCTGAAGGACGTGTACGACGAGAACGAGCTGCGCGCGCTCAACCCCAGCCTGCGCTTCCTGCAGGAGGTCGACAAGCGCACCGGCTACCGCACCAAGCAGATGCTGGTCGCGCCGATCCTCGAGGCGGGCTCGAACGAGCTGATCGGCGTGATCCAGATCATCAACAACAAGGCCGGCGTGCCATTCGGCGCGCTCGCCGAGGAGGGCGTCGGCGAGCTGTCGCAGACCCTCGCCATCGCCTTCAAGCAGCGTCAGAAACCGACGCTCGCCAAGACCAAGTACGACTACCTGATCGCCGACGCGGTGCTCTCGGCGGGCGAGTTCGAGCTCGCCGCGCGCCAGGCGAGGAAGAAGGCGCTCGACATCGAGCAGGTGCTGGCCGAGGAGTTCCAGGTGAAGATCCCGGCGATCGGCGCGGCGCTCTCCAAGTTCTTCGGCGTGCCCTACGAGGCGTTCAAGTCCGACCGCGTCAAGCCCGCGGACCTGCTCAAGAACCTGAAGCGCGAATACGTCGATTCGAACCAGTGGGTGCCGATCGACGACACCAAGGAAGGCTTGGTGGTGCTGTGCCTCGACCCCGAGCGCATCCGCTCCTCGCGCATCGCCGCCAACGTGTTCCCGAAGGCGCGCATCCTCTACAAGGTGACGACGCAGAAGGACTTCAAGGAGACGGTGAACCTGTTCTACGGCGCCGAGACCGGCGCCGGGGACATCGGCAACGTCGAGGACCTGCTCGGCGCCATGGGCGACGATACCGGCGAAGCGCTCGATAGCGGGGCCGCCGACGAGGCCTCGGCCGCCGCCGACAACGAGCTGGTCAAGCTGGTCAACAAGGTGATCGTCGACGCCTACAACCAGGGGGCCTCCGACATCCACATCGAGCCCTACCCGGGCAAGGCGAAGACCGAGATCCGCTTCCGCAAGGACGGCTCGCTCGGGCCCTACATCGAGATCCCGGCGAGCTACCGCGCGGCGCTCGCGGCGCGCCTGAAGATCATGTGCGACCTGGACATCTCGGAGAAGAGGCGGCCGCAGGACGGCAAGATCAAGTTCAAGAAGTTCGGCCCGCTCGACATCGAGCTACGCGTCGCCACCATCCCGACCGCCGGCGGCGTCGAGGATATCGTGATGCGGATCCTCGCCGCGGGCGAGCCGATCCCGCTCGAGAAGATGGGCTTCACCAGCCGCAACCTCGCCGAGTTGCAGGCGACGGTCAGCAAGCCCTACGGCCTGTTCTTCGTCTGCGGCCCGACCGGCTCGGGTAAAACGACCACCTTGCATTCGGTGATGAAGTACCTGAACACGCCCGATACCAAGATCTGGACCGCCGAGGACCCGGTCGAGATCACGCAGAAAGGCCTGCGCCAGGTGCAGGTGAACAAGAAGGCGGGACTCGACTTCGCGGTGGTGATGAAAGCGTTCCTGCGCGCCGACCCGGACATCATCATGGTCGGCGAGATGCGCGACAAGGAGACCACGAGCACCGGCATCGAGGCCTCGCTCACCGGCCACCTGGTGTTCGCCACGCTGCACACCAACTCGGCGCCGGAGTCGATCACGCGGCTGCTCGACATGGGCATGGACCCGTTCAACTTCTCCGACGCGCTGCTCGGCATCCTGGCGCAGCGCCTGGCGAAGCGCATCTGCAGCTGCAAGCAGACCTACACGCCGGAGCCCGCCGAGCTCACCTCGTTCCTGCGCGAGTACTGCGAGGAGCTGATGGCCACGTCCCGGTTCAAGGCCGACCCGAAGGGCTCGATGGAGGCGGTGTACAAGGACTGGATCAAGCAATACGGCAATGACAAGGGCCAGCTCACGTTCTACAAGCCGGTCGGCTGCGACAAGTGCGGCGGCTCGGGATTCAAGGGACGCTGCGGCCTGCACGAGCTGCTGATCGCGACCGACAAGCTGAAGAAGCTGATCCAGGAGCACGCGCGCGTCGCGGACATGCTCGCCCAGTGCCTGGAGGACGGGATGCGCACGCTCAAGCAGGACGGCATGGAAAAGTGCCTGATGGGCGTGACCCACATGAAGGAAGTGCGCGCCGTCTGCGTGAAGTAAAAGTGAATCTGATCGACACGACGGGGGGCCTGCGCCTGACGGCTCCGGCCGGCGCCACGCCCGCCGAGGACCTCGGCCAGCGCCTCGAGCACCTGAACATGATCGGCGCGTCGCTCTCGGCCGAGCGCGACATCGACCGCCTGCTGGAAGCGATCCTGACCGCGGCGAAGAACATCACCCGCGCCGACGGCGGCACCCTGTACCGCGTCACCGAGGAGCGCACCCTGCGCTTCGAGATCGTGCGCACGAGTTCCCTCAAATACTACCTCGGCGGCACCAGCGGCAACCCGGTGCCGTTCTACCCGATCCAGCTGCACAAGGACGGCAAGCCCAACCACAGCATGGTCGCGGCCTACGCCGCGCTCACCGGCAAGACGGTCAACATCGCCGACGCCTACGCCGCCGAGGGCTTCGACTTCTCCGGCACGCGCGCGTTCGACTCGAAGACGGGCTATCGCTCGAAGTCGTTCCTCACTGTGCCGATGCGCAACCACGAGCACGAGGCGATCGGCGTGCTGCAGCTGATCAACGCGCAGGACCCGCACAGCGGCGAGATCGTGGCGTTCTCGGACTCCGACCAGCGCCTGGCCGAGTCGCTCGCCTCGCAGGCGGCGATCGCGCTCACCAACCGCATGCTGATCAACCAGCTCGAGCAGCTGTTCGAGTCGTTCATCAACCTGATCAACTCGGCGATCGACGAGAAGTCGCCCTACACCGGCGGCCACTGCCAGCGCGTGCCGCAGCTCACGATGATGCTCGCCGAGGCGGTCAACGAGACGCGCGAGGGGCCGCTGTCGGACTTCAACATGACCGAGAAGGACCGCTACGAGCTGAAGATCGCGGGCCTGCTGCACGACTGCGGCAAGGTGACCACGCCGGTGCACGTGGTCGACAAGGCGACCAAACTCGAGACCATCTACGACCGCGTCCACCTCATCGACACGCGCTTCGAAGTTCTTAAACGGGATCTCGAACTGCAGTCCCTCAGGAATCAGATTACTGAAAAACAGCTTCGTGACCGCCGGCGCGAGCTCGACGACGACCGCAGGTTCCTGCAGGCCTGCAACATCGGCGGCGAGCGCATGCGCGACGAGGACATCGAGCGCGTGCGCCGCATCGCCGCCTACCGCTGGCGCGACCTCACCGGGCACGAGGCGAACTTCCTGTCCGACGACGAGGTGAAGAACCTGACGATCCGCGCCGGCACGTTGACCGCCGAGGAGCGCCAGATCATCAACCACCACATCGTCGCCACCATCAAGATGCTCGAGGCGCTGCCCTGGCCCAAGCACCTCACCAAGGTGCCCGAGTACGCCGGCGGGCACCACGAGCGCATGGACGGCAAGGGCTACCCCAGGGGGCTGAAGCGCGAGCAGATGTCGGTGCAGGCGCGCTGCATGGGCATCGCCGACATCTTCGAGGCGCTCACCGCCAAGGACCGGCCCTACAAGAAGGGCAAGACGCTGTCCGAGTCGCTCGAGATCCTCGGCAAGATGCGGCTCAACAACCACGTCGACCCGGACCTGTTCGACATCTTCGTGCGCCGCCAGGTCTACCGGCGCTACGCCGAAATGTTCCTCGACAAGGAGCAGATCGACGACGTGGACGAAGCGCGCATCCCGGGCTATCAGCCCTGACTGCAGTACTGCCGCCACATCTGGCGGTAGAGTTTTTCCAGATCCTTCGTGAAGCCCGCTTCGTCCATGAGAGGGCTCGCCTGCATTCGCGCGCGCAGCGTGCTACGCAGTTTCCCCAGGAGCTTCTCATCAGCTGAAAACTGTAAGGCACGCTGCACATAGTCCTCGGGGCTCGAAGCGATCCAGTCGGTCAGCCCGGCGCTCGCTAGGATGCTGGCCGCGCTGCGCGAGCTGGGACGCCGGCCCGGGGCGGTGAGCACCGGCACGCCCATCCACAGCGCGTCGAGCGTCGTGGTGCCGCCGCTGTAGGGCGTGGTGTCGAGCGCGATGTCGACCTGGTTGTACCAGGCGTAGTAATCCTGCAGGGAAACGTACGGCACGAGCTCGACGCGCGCCGCGTCAATACCACTCATCTCCTTCAAAAAATCGTCCTGCGCGCGTCCCTGCGGCAGGCCGAGGACCAGGAGGCGCGAGCCGGGCAGCCGCGACAGGATTTCGGCCCACAGCCTGCGGCTGGCCTGCGACAGCTTCATGGCCTGGTTGAACGAGCCGAAAGTGATATGGCCGTCGCGCAGGCACGGCGGCGCCGCCGCCGATGCCGCGCGGATGAACGGCCGGTAGCACCACTGGCTGTAGGGCAGGCGGGCCAGCTTCTCCGTGTGCGCGGCCTCGGTCGCTCCCGGGGGGTCGGCGTGGCGGTCGGTGATGCGGTAGCCGATGCGCGTCATCCCGGTGGTGTTGAGGTAGCCGAGCCAGGTCGCCTGCACCGGCGCCGGCCGCCGGGCGAATACCTCGAGCTGCGGCTCGCCCGAGTGCCCGGCGAGATCGACCAGGATGTCGATGCCGTCGGCATGGATGGCGTCGGCGAGCTGCGCGCCGGAGAAACCGGACGCGGGCCGCCAGGCGTCGGCGCCGGCGGAAAGCCTGCGCGTGAAATCGTCGACCCGCTCCGAGGTCGAGTAGCAGAACACCTCGCAGGCGCTCCGGTCGTGGCGCTCCACCACCGGCTGCATGAACAGCGCCACCACGTGGTACGAGAAATCGCCCGATACGTAGCCGATGCGCAGCCGCCGCTCGGGATCCTTGCTGCCGGCGAACCCGAAGCGCGCGGGATATGCCTGCTCGATGCTTCGGCCGAACTCGGCGTGGCGGGCGAACAGCTCGTCCTCGGCAATCTTCTCGGACGCGTTCAAGGCGAACAGTTCCGCCGATATCAATTCCGGCCCGCGTGGCGCCTGGCGGTACAGATCGAGCGCTTCCTCGATGCGGCACTGGCCGAGCAGCACTCCGCCGAGCATGCGATACGCTCGCGTGAGGCCCGGGTCCGCCGCGATTGCGCGACGGAAGGCGTCCTCGGCCTGCGGCAGACGCATGAGCGACTTCAGGACGCAGCCGTAGTTGAACAGCGCGTCGGCCCAGTCCGGACGCTGTTTCAGCACCGCCTCCAGCGCGGCCGCGGCGCCGGCCAAGTCGCCTTGCGCGTTCAGGACATGGAATAGCATGGCGTGCGCATCCACGTTGCCGGGATCGACTTGCAGCGCGCGCCGCAGCGCCTCGCGCGCCTCGTCCAGGCGCCCGAGCCGGCGCAACACCGTCCCGTAGTGGTAGAGCGCGCCGAAGTCCCGCGCTTTCTTCTGCAGCGCGGCTTCCAGCTCGGCGGCGGCCGCTTCCGGCCGATCCTGCGCCGCGAGCGCGCATCCGAGGACGATGCGCGCTTCCGGGAAGTCCGGCCGGCTGCGCAACGCCTGGCGCAGCAGGCGCTCGGCCTCGCCCGGCGCGCCGTGCGCGAAGCGCAGCTTGCCGAGGTTGTAGGCGGCGTAAGGGTTCGCGCCATCGAGCGCGAGCGCCTGCTCGTGGCTGGCGACGGCGCCGGCGCTGTCGCCCAGCGCCTCGAGCGCGATGCCGAGGTTGAGATGCGCCCTGGCGTACTGCGGCGCGAGGCGCACCGCCTCGCGGTAGAGCTCGCGCGCTTCCTCCAGCCTGCCCGCGCTCTCGGCGCTGTTGCCCTGCGCGATCAGGGCGTCGGCGCGTTCGAGCATGGGGGCATTCTATAATCCGCCCGCTGATGCTCGGCTGGTTCGACACGAAAGAGGTGGACGCGTTCGCCGACTCGGTGGTGGCGGACTTGCGCGCCCGCTTTCCGCCGACGGGCCTCGAGGTGCAGAAGAAGAAGGACGTGCAGCGCGTGCTGAAGGGCGTCGACCGGCTGGTCGCGCGCGTGGAGGAGTTCGCGCGCAACGGCCGGCTCAACGTCTACCAGAAGGCGCGCTTCGGCAACCGCGTCAAGTGGGCGCTGAAGGAGGCGCGCTACCCCGAGCCGTTCGTGGAAGCGATGACGCACGAGCTGGTCGCGCAGCTGACGCTCGCCTCGCGCAAAGCCCGCGGCTGATGAGCGCTTCGGCCGCAGCGCGCTTCGTGCTGCCGTGCGCGTTCGCGATCTTCACGGCCTCGGGCTTCGCCGGGTTGATCTACGAGTCGATCTGGAGCCACTACCTGAAGCTGTTCCTCGGCCACGCCGCCTACGCGCAAACGCTGGTGCTGGCGATCTTCATGGGCGGCATGGCGCTCGGCGCGTGGGCCGCGAGCCGCCTGTCGGCGCGGCTCCGCGACCTGCTGCTCGCCTACGCGCTGATCGAGGCGCTGATCGGCATCCTGTCGCTCGGTTTCCACCCGGTGTTCGTCGCCGCCACCGCGGCCGCCTTCGACCACGCGATCCCGGCGCTCGGCTCGCCCGCCGCGGTGCACGCGTTCAAGTGGGGCCTCGCCGCGCTCCTGATCCTGCCGCAGTCGATCCTGCTCGGCATGACGTTCCCGCTGATGACCGGCGGCGTGCTGCGCCTTGCCCCAGGGCGCTCGGGGTACGCCATCGCGATGCTCTACTTCAGCAACAGCCTCGGCGCCGGCATCGGCGTGCTGGCGAGCGGCTTCTACCTGATCAACCTCGCCGGCCTGCCCGGCACGCTGATCGTGGCGGGCGCGCTCAACCTCGTGGTCGCCGCCGCGGCAGTGCTGCTGCGCCGGCTCGGATCCGCGCCGGCGCCGTTACCGGCAGTTCAAACTGAGTCTGCCCCGATAAGTCGGCTGCTGCTGGCGGTGGCGGCGCTCACCGGCATGTCCTCGTTCATGTACGAGATCGGCTGGATCCGCATGCTCTCGCTGGTCCTCGGCACCACCACGCACGCCTTCGAGCTGATGCTGTCGGCGTTCATCCTGGGCATCGCCTTCGGCGGCGTGTGGGTGCGGCGCAGGATCGACGCGGCGAGGGACAGCGTGCGCCTGCTCGGCTGGGTGCAGGTCGCCATGGGAATCGCGGCGCTCGCCACGCTGCCGGTCTACATTTCGAGCTTCGGGCTCATGCAGGCGGCGCTGCAGTCCCTGGCGCGCAGCGAGGGCGGCTATCTCGCGTTCAACCTCGTGAGCCACGGCATCTGCCTCGCGGTGATGTTCCCGGCCGCGTTCTGCGCCGGGATGACGCTGCCGCTGATCACCGTGTCGCTCCTGCGCAGCGGCGCCGGCGAGCGCGCGATCGGGCAGGTATACGCCGCCAACACCGCGGGCGCGATCGCCGGGGTGCTCGCCGCCGTGCATCTGGGCCTGCCGCTGCTCGGCCTCAAGGGGCTGATCGTCGCCGGCGCGGCGATCGACCTTGCCCTGGGCCTGGTGCTCCTCGGCGGCCGGCCGTACGCCGCTGCCGCGCTTTCGGCCGGCGCGGTCCTCGTGGCGCTCTTTGGCGTGCGCCTCGATGCGCTGCACATGGCCTCGGGCGTGTACCGCTCGAGCGCGCTGCTGCAGGCGGAGGGCGGCGAGCAGGTGCGCTCGCACATCGACGGCAAGACCGCGACCGTCAGCGTCACCGGCGGCAAGGAGCTGCTCGCGCTGCGCACCAACGGCAAGCCGGAGGGCGGCATCCGCATCGACGGCGGGCAGCCCACCAACGACGAGATGACGATGACGCTCAGCGGCGCGCTGCCGCAGTTCCTCGCGCCCGAGGCGCGTCGCGTCGCCAACATAGGCTTCGGCACCGGGATCACCACCCACCTGCTGCTCGCCTCCAGCACCATCGAGACGGTCGACACGGTGGAGATCGAGCCGGCGGTGGTGACCGCCGCCGCGCACCTGCGGCCGTTCAACGCGCGCGCGTTCGACGACCCGCGCAGCCGCATGCATTACGAGGACGCCAAAACCTACTTCTCCGCGCGCCAGCTGCGCTACGACGTGATCGTGTCGGAGCCCTCCAACCCGTGGGTGAGCGGCGTGGCGAGCCTGTTTTCCACCGAGTTCTACCGCGACGTGCGCCGCTACCTGCGCGACGGCGGGTTGCTGCTGCAATGGGTCAACGTCTACGAAACCACGCCCGAGCTGGTGGCGACGATCCTCGCGGCGCTCGACGCCAACTTCGCCGATTACGAGCTGTGGATGTCGAACGCCGGCGACATGATCGTGGTCGCCGCGCACAACGGGCGCGTGCCGGCGCCCGACGCACGCGCCTTCGACAACCCGCGGCTGCGCGACGACCTCGCGCGCCTGAGCATCCGCAATCTCGACGACCTGCTCCTGCACCGCCTCGCCGGACGCGCCGCGCTCGGCCCGTACTTCGCCTCGTTCGGTGCACCGGCCAACTCGGATTTCTACCCGGTGCTCGACCTCAACGCGGCCAAGGCGCGCTACCTCGGCCGGCACGTGGACGAGCTGCCGCGGCTGCTGGAGGCCGGGCTGCCGCTGCTCGATCTGTTCGACCGGCCGCGCGTGCGCCAGCCCGACGCGGCGCGGCTCTCGCCGGGACCGCGCCCGTGGTCGGCGCGCTCGGGCCACGCGGCCCAGGGACGTGCGGCCGGCGCTTACCTGCGCAACGGCAGGGCCGAGGACCTCGAGGCGCTGCCCGCGGCGGTGGCCGGCGACCAGCTGCTGCTGCGCGCGGCGCTGCTCGACTGCCGCATCCGCGTCCCGCCCGCGGCGCTGCGGCGCATCCTCCTCGACACCGCGTGGCTGGTGAATCCGCATCTCGCGCGCGCCGACCGCGACGCCGTCTGGCGCCTGCTGGGGGGCTCGCCCTGCCGCGCGCGCCTCACGGAGATGGAGCGCCAATGGCTTCGCCTGCACGCGGCGATCGCGGCGGAGGCGGGAGCGGAAATCGCCGAGGCCGCGCGCGCGATCCTCGAGTCGGAGGGCGACGCGCCGCCGGAGATGACGGCGTACGCGCTTGCCGCGCACATGACCGGACTGCTGCTAACGCAGCGGCGCGAGGACGCCATGCAGGCGTTTGTTCGCTACCGCACACAGCTGAGCCCGGTGGCCGCATCCTGGCAGCCGGTTTTCCGTTTCCTGGTGGCACAGATGCGCAACTGACGAGAATTGCCATCTCTGCCGAATTTGGGCACTTCGGCAGGGGTCGGAGGGGTGAAAAAGCCCCGGATTGGTGACATACTTCCCGTTCGGAGCCTCGGCACGGGATTTGCAGCAAAGGGGCGCGGCCGGCTTCAAGGCCGAACCAATCAACCTAGGAGGGAGTACCCGGTAATGAAACGCATCCAGCAGGGCTTCACGTTGATCGAGCTGATGATCGTGGTCGCGATCATCGGCATTCTGGCGGCGGTAGCGCTGCCGGCGTACCAGGACTACACGGTGCGCGCGAAGATGTCGGAGGTGATTCTCGCCATGAGCGCGTGCCGCACCTCGATCACCGAGGTGTACCAGTCCGGACCGGCGACCGTCATCCCGGCGAACGGCTGGGGCTGCGAGCTCGGCGGCACCACGGCGACCAAGTACGTTGCCAACGTCAACACCTCCGCAGACGGCACGGTGACCGCCACGATCCAGGGCATCGCGACCGCAGTGAACGGCTCGGTGATTTCGCTGGCTCCGCTGGCGACGTCTACCACGGTGGCGAAGGTCACCACGGGCACCAGCCAGGCGCTGTACGGCTGGCGCTGCGGCAACACCACCGACGGCACGAGCGTGGGGAACAAATATCTGCCCGGCTCCTGCCGCGGCTAATAACCAGGCTCTAGCTTCAATCAAAGGTACCCTTCGGGGTACCTTTTTTTTTGGGTCGCATCCCGGGGATGACCGAGCTCACGATCCTCATGCCCTGCCTCGACGAGGCGGCGACCGTCGGCCGCTGCGTCGCCAAGGCGCGCGGCTTCCTCGAGCGCGCGGCAATCGCAGGCGAGGTGCTGGTGGCCGACAACGGCTCCGCCGACGGCTCGGCGGCGCTCGCCGAGCGCGCCGGGGCGCGCGTCGTCGCGGTCGCCGAGCGCGGCTACGGCGCGGCGCTGGCCGCGGGCATCGCCGCCGCGCGCGGGCGCTACGTCATCATGGGCGACGCCGACGACAGCTACGACTTCAGCCGCCTCGAGCCCTTCGTCGAGAAGCTGCGCCAGGGCTACCCGCTGGTCATGGGCAACCGCTTCCAGGGGGGCATCCGGCCCGGCGCCATGCCCGCGCTGCACCGCTATCTCGGCAACCCGCTGCTCAGCTTCCTCGGGCGGCTTCTCTTCCGTGTCCGCGTCGGCGACTTCCATTGCGGCTTGCGCGGCTTCGACCGCGAGGCGGTCGGGTCGCTCGACCTGAGAACCAGGGGGATGGAGTTCGCGAGCGAGCTGGTGGTGAAGGCGGCGCTCGCCGGATGGCGCGTGGCCGAGGTGCCGACCACGCTCGACCCGGACGGCCGCGGCCGCGCGCCGCACCTGCGCAGCTGGCGCGACGGCTGGCGCCACCTCAGGTTCCTGCTGCTGTTCAGCCCGCGCTGGCTGTTCCTGTACCCGGGGCTCATGCTGCTGGCGCTGGGCCTCGCGCTGGTGACGGCGCTGTACTTCGCGCCGCTGCGCTTCCTCGGCGTCGGGCTCGACATCCATAGCATGCTGTACGGGTCCGCGGCCGCGCTGCTCGGCCTGCAGCTCTGCCTGTTCGCGCTGTTCGCGCGCGTCTCGGCGCAGAACGCCGGCCTGCTGCCGCGCCAGCCCGCGCTCGACAAGCTGCTCCGGGCCCTGACGCTGGAAAGGGGATTGCTGCTTGGCCTGCTGATTACGCTCGCCGGCTTCCTGTGGAGCGCGGCGGCGTTCTGGCAATGGCGCGAGGCCGGCTTCGGGCCGCTCGATCCGCGCGTGGTGATGCGCGACACGATCCCCGCCACGGCGCTTATGATCGGCGGCATGGAGGTGATGCTCGCCTCGTTCCTGCTGAGCGTGCTGCGGCTGAAGGACGGGAGCTGATGCCCGAGCTCACCGTCGTGGTGCCGGCGTTTGGCGAGCGCGAGAACATTCCGGGCATGCTCACCGCCCTGGAAGGGGCGCTCGCCGGGCTCGACTGGGAGGCGATCATCGTGGTCGACGATGCGTTCGACGGCAGCGAGGACCTGGTGCGCGAGCGCGCGCAGCGCGATCCGCGCGTGCGCTGCGTGCACCGCATCGGCCGGCGTGGGCTCGCCTCGGCCTGCATCGAGGGCATGCTCGCGAGCTCGGCGCCCTACCTTGCGGTGATCGACGCCGACCTGCAGCACGACGAGACCCTGGTGCCGAAGCTGCTCGAGGCGGTCAAGCGCGAGAACGCCGACGTCGTCGTGGCGAGCCGCTACATGCAGGGCGGCAGCACCGGCGAGCTCGCCGCCGAGCGCGTGCGCATCAGCCGCCTGGCGAGCGCGCTCGGCCAGGTGCTGTGCAAGGGGCTCAGCGACCCGATGAGCGGGTTCTTCATCGTGCGGCGCAGCTTCCTCGAGCGCGTGGTGCGCCGGCTCTACGGCCGCGGCTTTAAGATCCTGCTCGACCTGGTCGCGGCCGCGCGCGGCGAGCTGCGGGTCGTCGAGCTGCCCTACCGCATGCGCAGCCGCCAGCACGGCGAAAGCAAGCTCGGCGCGCGCGTCATCGCCGAGTTCTTCATGCTGCTGCTCTACCACATGACCGGCCGGCTGCTGCCGGCGCGCTTCTTCCTGTTCGGCGCGGTGGGGGTGACCGGCGTCGGCGTGCACCTCGCGGTCCTGACCGCGGCCTTCGGCGCCACCGGCGGCAGCTTCCTCGCCAGCCAGGCGCTGGCGACCTGGGCCGCGATGACCAGCAACTTCTTCCTCAACAACATGTTCACCTACGGCGACCAGCGGCTGCGCGGGGCGCGCATCTGGCGCGGCCTGGCGAGCTTTTACGTCGCCTGCGGCATCGGCGCGTTCATCAACCTCGCGGTCGCGGAGTGGCTCTACCTGCAGTCGGTCGCGTACTGGGCCGCCGGGCTCGCCGGCGCGCTGATCGCCGCGCTCTGGAACTTCTTCACCACCGCCTCGCTCACCTGGGGCGGCCAGGGCGGCGGCAAGCGATGATGCGCTCAGACAAGGCGCACGCCGGCCTCGTTGCCCTCGTCCTGCTCGTCCTCTACGCGGCGAGTGCGCCGCGCACCGTGGGCCTCGAGGACGACTCGCTGTTCGTCCTGTCGAGCTACTTCCTCGGCATCGAGCACCCGCCCGGCTACCCGCTGTTCACCCTGATCGGCCATCTCTTCACCTGGCTGCCGGTCGGCTCGGTCGCCTACCGGGTGCATCTGGCGAGCGCGCTGTTCGGCGCGCTCTCCTGCGCCGCCGCCTGGCTGTGCGCGCGCGGCCTGGGCCTTGGCCGCTTTCCGGCATACCTCGCGGCATTCGCGCTCGGCGGGTCGCCGGTGTTCTGGTCGCAGTCGATCATCGCCGAGGTCTACACGCTGAACACGTTCTTTTTCCTGGTTCTCATGCTGCTGGGGTTGCGCGCCGAGAAAGACCCCCGGGCGCTGCCGTGGATGGCGCTGGTCTTCGGCCTGAGCCTGAGCAACCACTACCCGCTGATGCTGCTCGCCGCACCGGCGTTCGCGGTCCTGCTCTGGCCGCTGCGCGCGGAGATCGCGCGGCGCTTCGGGCTCCTGGCGGTGCTGGTGATCGCCGGCCTGTTGCCGTACGTCTGGATGGTGCGCCGCTCGTGGATGGCGCTGCCGATCAGCTTCGACGGCGAACTCGAGACGATCGCCGAGATCCTGTTCTTCATCAGCCGCGCGGGGTACGCCCAGGTCGACCACTCGGTCACCGCGGGCTGGCTCGACCGCACGCGCTACGTCGGCTTCGTCGGCGGCCAGCTCTTCGTGCAGTTTGCCCTCGTCGGCGCGCTCGCCGCCGCGGCCGGCTTCGCGGCGCAATGGCGCGTCCTCGGCCGGCGCGTCGCGGCGTTCCTCACCGTCGCGTTCCTGATGAGCTCGGTGGGGCTGGCGCTCCTCCTCGGCTTCGACTACGACGTGTTCCGCAAGCACATCTTCCACGTCTACCCGCTGCCGGCCTACGCGGTGTGCGCGCTGTGGCTGGGGCTGGGATGCGCCTGGCTCGCCGAGCGCTACGCGCTCGGCCGGGCGCAGGCGGCGGCCGCCGGCGGCGCGCTGCTCGCCCTGATGCTCGCGGTCGGCGCCTACGCGAACCTGCGCGCCGACCACGAGTGGGCCGCGCGCTATGCCCAGACGGTGCTGAAGCTGCTGCCGAAGGACGCGGTGGTGTTCGCGCAGGGCGACGCCGACCTCGCGCCGATGGCCTATTTCCACATGGTCGAGAACTGGCGGCCGGACATCACGCTGTACCAGCCGAACGGCCTGATCCTGGGAAACCGCCTGTTCCACCCGCTGCGCACGCGGCCGGCGGAGAGCGAGCGCATCATCGCGGACATGATCGCGCGGCAGGCCGACCCGGTGGTGTTCATGCTCGACCCCTACGCCGGCAACGCGTCGCGCGACCGCTGGCTGTACATCGAGGTCGACAAGTCCTCGACCGACGTGAGAAAGGTGACGGTGGACATCCCGGAGGAGGCGTCGCGCTTCTTCGAGGAGTCGGTCGCGCAGGCGAGCAGCACCAATGCATGGATCGCCTTTTTCCAGAGCATGCTGCGGCGCCGCTACGGCATCCTGCTCGGGCAGTCCGTGCCCCACGGGCAGCCCGCCGACGCACGCACCCGGCGCCATCTCGAGGCCCTGGCGCAGGACTTCTACGGCGCGCTGGGGGTCGCCGAGGGCATGATGCACAACCAGGCCGGCTTCTCGATCGGCGCGGTCGCCGCCTACCTCGAAAAGGCGCGGGACCTGATGCCCTCAGACGCGCCCAAGGACCACGTGGCGCGCTACTTCGCGCTGCGCGGCGTGGTGCGCGCCAACATGCAGGACCACGCCGGCGCCATCCGCGACCTGGAAACCTCGTTCTCGCTCTACCCGGCGCGCGAAAACACGGCGATCGAGCCACTCTCGGACCTCTATCGCTGGACCGGCAACGCCGCCGCGGCGCAGGCGCTGCAGGAGCGCGTGGCCGGCCTGAAACGCCGCGAGCGCTGACCTTCGAGGGAGGGTGCGATGAATCGCAAGGAATTTCTCAGCGGCGCGGCCGGAGTGGCGCTCGGCGCTCTCGGCGCCGCCGGCACCATGCAGGCGCGCAAGCCCGCGCCGGCGCCGAAATGTCCTCCCCATGGGCACATCTCCTACGCCCAGGCCGGCGAGGACCTGGTCGCCGCGTACTTCTTCGCGCACTTCAGGATCACCGGCATTACGTACCTCGATATCGGCGCCTACGATCCGATCGTCATCAACAACACGTATTTTTTCTACGAGCACGGCTCGCGCGGCGTGCTGGTCGAGCCCAACGTCGGCATGACGCCGAAACTGCGCGCGGCGCGGGCGCGGGACACGGTGCTCGAGGCGGGAATCGGCACCGGCATGACGGGAATGGCGGATTACTACGTGATGAGCGAGCCCGACTGGAGCACCTTCGACAAGGCCGAGGCCGACCACATGACGAAGGCAACCGGCGGCAGGGTCACCATCCGCGAGGTGCGCAAGATGCCGCTCCTCAATATCAACGAGGTGATGGCGCGGTATTTCGAGGGCAAGGCGCCGAGCTTCGTTTCGATCGACGCCGAGGGCTGGCACCTCGCCATCCTCAAGTCGATCGCCTTCGAGCGCTTCCGGCCGGCGGTGATCTGCGTCGAGACGCTGGTTTCGGCGGAATCGCGCACCATCCCCGAGATCCCGGCATTCATGACGACGAAAGGCTACGTCGCCCGGGGAGGTTCGTTCGTCAACACGATATTCGTCGATTCTGCGCTTCTCTAGGACCGCCCTGCTGCTCGGCCTGCCGGCGGCGCTGTGCGCCGCCTGGACGTTGTTCGCCGGCAAGGACCTCAACTGGGACCTCCTCAACTACCACTACTACGGGCCGTTCCAGCTCCTCGAAGGCCGGCTGCGGCAGGATTTCTTCGCCGCCAGCGCGCAAAGCTACCTGAACCCGATCGGTTACCTGCCGTTCTACCTGATGGTCTCGTCGGGCTGGCACAGCGTGGCGGTGTCGCTGCTGCTCGCGGGCGCGCACGGCCTGAGCCTCGCGCTCCTCTGGCGCCTCGCCTGGCAGCTGTTCGCGCACCTGCCGCAGCGCGACCGCCTGGTCATGTCCTGCCTCGCCGCCGCGCTCGGCGCCGCGACCGCGGTGTTCTGGGCCACGGTGGGCACCTCGTTCCTCGACCCGCTGCTGGCGCCGTTGATGCTGGCCGGACTGCTCTTGCTTCTCAACCATCATCACTTTGCGCTTGCGGGAATGCTCTTCGGAGCGGCAGCGGCGCTGAAGTATTCGAACGCCATCTTCGCGCTCGCGGCTTTCCCTCTGGCATTTCTTTGCGGCAGGCGTGCCGTTCTCGCCTACATGGCGGGCGGCGCCGCGGCGGTCGCGGTGCTGGCCGGACCCTGGCTCGTGCTGATGCTGCGCGAGTTCGGCAACCCGCTGTATCCGCTTTCCGGCGGCAGCGTCAGCGCGCGCTTCACGCCCGAGGGCCTGCTGGCGGCGCTTGCCTTTCCATTCCGCATGGCGCTCCTCGACCGCGCGCTGTATGTCGAGATCTTCGCGCCGGACATCCGCTTTGCGGCGCTGATCGCGGCAGCCATTGCTGTACCCATTTTCAAGAAGAGCACAGTTTCTGCGTTACAGGGCGCCGACTGGCGCGTATTCGGGTTCTTTGCCGCCGCCGCGGCGCTGTGGCTCGTGACCTCGGCCAACGGCCGCTACGGCATGATCGTGCTGCTGCTCGCCGGCGTCCTGCTCGCACGGATCATCGAGCGGCTGTTGCCGCCGGGACCTGCACGGGTGACGCTGGGCGTGCTGCTCGTGGCGCAGCTGGTCATGACCGTGATCGCCGCGCCGCCGCGCTGGTTCATCGCCGAGCCGTGGTCGCGGCAGTGGCTTCCCTACGAGGCGCCGCAGCGCGCGCTGCGCGAGCCCGCGCTCTACCTCACGCTCGAGACGCTGCCGATGGCGGTGGTCGCGCCCTTCGTGCATCCGGAGTCGTCCTTCGTCAATTTCCGCGGCCAGCACAGCCTGGCGCCGGACGCGCCGCGGCTCGCCGCGCTGCTCGAGCGCCATCGCGGGCGGGTGCGCGTCCTCGGCCGCGCGCTCGAGCTCGAGGGCGGCGCGCCGGCCCCGGCCCAGGTGAAAGCCTACGACGGCACCCTCGCGCGCATCGGCTACCGCCTCGACCCCGCGGACTGCTTCACGATCGCGTGGCGCCCCGACGGCGGCGACGCCGCCTCGCGCGCCGCCAACTGCCTGAGCCGCACGCCGCCGTCGAGCGAGCCGCTCGCGGTCGGCAGCTGCGGCCTGCTGCCGGCGCCGCGCGACCCGCTGCGGGCCGCGGCCGAGCTGCGCATGTCGGCGCTCTTCGACCGCGTGGAAAAGGCCTGCCGCCCGCTGTTCCGCGGGCAGACGGCGGTGACCGAGCCGCTGGGCAGCGGCTGGTCGCGGCACTACGTCGATCTCGACGCGCGGCTCGAGGCGATCGGCGGGAGGCTCGTCCTGCACCGCTACCGCGCCGGCCTGCTCGTCCACCTGGGATCGGCTGCGGACTGGGAGCGCCCGGACGCGAGCGTTCCGCCGGAGTGCCGATGAACGAGCGCGAATACCACGACCGGCACTACGAAGCCGATGCGGGGATCATGCAGGGCGCGCTCTTCCGCCGTGTCCACGACCGCGGCGCGCGCCAGTTCCTGCGCGCGACCCGGGCCGGCCGCGCGCACCGCGTCCTGAGCCTCGGCTGCGGCGACGGCTCGATCGAGCGGCGCCTCGCGCCGCACGTCGGCGAGATCGTGGGGATGGACATCTCGCCGGTGGCGATCGCCCAGGCGCGCGCCAAGTCGGCGGGCGTCGCGAACCTGTCGTTTCTGGTCTCGGAAACCATTCCCCCGGGAGATTTCGACATCATTGCTGCTTTCGCCTTCCTCCATCACCTCGACGACGCGGCGATCCGCGACGTGCTGCGCGCCGCGCGCAAGGCGCTGCGGCCGGGAGGCGTGTTCTACTCGAGCGACCCGAGCCGGCGGCGGCTGGTGCGCCTGTTGGCCGGCCTGGTGCGCAAGGCTTACAAGCGCTACCACAGCCCGGACGAGCGCGAGCTCGATCCCGAGGCGCTCGCCGCGCTCGCCGGCGAGGCGGGGTTCGGCCGGGCCGCGATCGGCTATACCGACTACTTTCTCGGCCCGCTCGCCTGGCTTGCGTCCGGCGCGCCGGGCTGGCTCGCCGGCCCCCTCGAGGCCCTGGACAACCTCGCGTTGAGCCTCCCGATCCTGCGCCGCCACGCTTCGTCCTTCTGCCTGTGCGCGTCCTCGACATCTTCATCGCCGCGCTCGTAGCTTTCCCCTGGGCCACCGGGTGGATCGCGTTCGAGACGCCCGGCGGCGCGTACTTCGACCCTTCCGACTGGGCGCTGCCGCTCCTGCTCGTGGCGCTCGTCGCCGTGGTGGTGCGGCAGAGACACTGGCGCGGCGCGGGAGGTCTCGCAGCGTTCCTGCTCCTATGGGCTTTTCTCCACCACAACGAACTTGTGAGCAACGCGTTGTGGACGCTGACGCAGGGCGTCGGCGCGGTCCTCGTCATCGCCCTAGTCGCCTGGGCGGCGGGACGCTGGTCGGGCGAGCCCTGGGAGAAGAGCTTCTTCGTGCGCCTGGGCAGCAGGCTGGCGCAGGCCTGGCTGAGCGCGCTCGAGCGCTCGCCGGGGCGAGCGCTCTGGACCGCGGCGGCAGCCGCGGGAGCGGTGCTTTTCTGGGTCGCGCTGCTGCGCCACCGGGCGTTCGAGAGCCACGGCTACGACCTCGGCATCTTCACCAACGCGATCTGGAACCTGACGCACGGCAACGGCTACATCTCATCGGTGAAGGGCGGCATCAATCTCTTCGCCGACCACCAGTCGCCGACGTTCTGGCTGCTGGCGCCGCTGTTCTGGCTGGTTCCGCGGCCGGAGACGCTGCTGCTCGCGCAGGCCTTCGGCCTGGCGGCGGGCGGCCCGGCGCTCTATTACCTCGCGCGCGCACGTTTCGGCGCCGGCCACTGGGCGGGCGCCGCGCTGCCTTGGCTGTACTGGACCTACCTGCCGCTCAGGAACGCGAACGCGTTCGACTTCCATCCGGAAGTGTTCATGCTGCCGCTGTTCCTTTGGACGTTCGCGGCGTTCACCGCCGAGCGGCGCTGGGTGAGGGCGCTCGGGCTGCTGGCGCTCGCCGCCGCGCTGGGAACCAAGGAATCCGCGCCGGTCGTCGCGGTCGGCATCGGTGCCGCCTGGACGCTTTGCGGCGGGCGCTGGCGCGGCGTGGCGCTTGCCGCCGTCGGCGTGGCGATCTTCTTCATCGACGTGAAAGTGGTGCCGCGCTTCTTCGGGGACGGCGAATACGCGTACATGGGCCTGTACGGCAGATTCGGCGGCGGACTCGTCGACCTGCTGCTCGCGCCGTTCACCCAGCCCGGCTATTTCTTCTCCCAGCTGATCAGCGCCGAGCGGCTGAATTTCCTGTTCTGGACCCTGGCGCCGCTCGGCTTCCTGCCGCTGTTCGACTGGCGCGCGGCGCTCGCCGCGGCGCCGGCGTACCTGATGCTGCTGCTCGCCGAGGGCGACCAGCGCGTGCGCATCGTCTTCCACTACGGCATCGAGCCGGGCTCGGCGCTGTTCTGGGCGCTGCCGTTCGGGCTCGCGGCCTTCGCCGGGCGCTTCGGCTGGCGGCGCGCCGGATTGTGGATGCTGTTCTGGGCCGCCGCCGCCTTCGGCCCGGGCGAGTTCTCGCGCGCGCGCAGCTATTCGCCGGTGCCGCACTCGGAGTGGCTGGCGGCGGAGGTCATCCCGTGCCTGAACCCCGAGGCCGCAACCGCGGCGTCCGACCGGCTGATTCCGCACCTCGCCGCGCGCGCCTGGATCGGCTATCCCGACAAGCTCGAGCAACGGCCCTCGGGCGACCCGGTGCCCTGCGTGGTGACCGACCTCAAGCTCGGCAACAACTGGCCGCTGGGGAAGGGCGGCGTCGAGCGCGTGCTGGAGGGGCTGCCCGCGCGCGGCTACCGCGAGGCGTGGCGCTGCGACGCTTTCAGCGTGCACGAGCTGGCGCCGACGGCGTGCCTGCGCTGCGTGCCGAAGTGCCGCGAAACGCGGCTGCAATGATGCCGAAGGTTCATTCGCATGCCTTCAGGCATCCCGCGGCGAGAAGGTAGGTCAGGGCGCCGGCGAGCAGGGTAGCGGAAAAGCCCCAGTTCATCGCGATGAAAATCGCCGCCGTCGCGCCGATCACCGAGAACGCGCCGTTCATCCCCCAGCCCCAGGCGACGATCTCGGGATGCGCGCGGTCGAGCAGGCGCATGCCCCCGGGCAAGCCGACGCCCAGAAGCACTCCGACCGGGATGAGCAGCGCCGCGGCGGCGGCGATGCGCGCGGCGAGCGGCCACGCGATGGCGAAGTCGACCAGCCGCTCGAGGACCAGCGCGGCGAGCACGCCGGCGAGCGCCGCGGCGAGCAGCGCAACCAGCGTGGCGCGCCGCACCGATTCGTCGGGCACTCGCCGGCTGAGCAGGCTGCCGAGGCCGGTGCCGAGCAGCAGCGAGAACAGCGTCACCGTCAGCGAGTAGACCGGGTGGCCGAGCAGCAGCACGAAGCGCTGCAGCACCGCCACTTCGAGCAGCATGAACCCGGCGCCGAGCGCGGCGAAGTAGGCGAGCCAGCCGCTCCAGCCGCGGCGCGGCCGCTCCCCGCCGACGAGCAGCGGCCCGATGATGAACAGCAGCACCAGCCCCGCCGAGATGAGGAACAAGCTGAGCAGCGCCGACAGGCCGGTGCCGAAGAGCAGGTGGCGCCCGAGCGCCATCTGCAGCTGGTCGCGCAGCCGCGTGACGTGGAAGAAAAACGGCCGGTCGTCGGTGGTGGCGGAGATGTCGTAGCGGTAGCCGGCGAGGAAACGGCTGCGATCCGGGGCGAGCAGCAGGGCGCGGTAGTCGGCGAGGCTCGCGCCAATGTTCCTCATCTCGACCGGGTCCTTCACCGCCGGCGCGGGCAGGCCGGGCGCGTACAACAGCGTGAAGCCGAGCTCGCCTGCGGCGCGCTGCAGGCGCTGCACTTCGGCGGCGGTGAAAGGCGAGCGCTTGAGGATGAACGTCATCACGGTCTTGTGCTGCACAATGGCCACGTGCTGCGCGGCGTCGAGCCCGCGCCGCGCGCAGGCCTCCTGGGCGAGCGACACCAGGCGCAGCCCGTCGACCACCCAGCGCGTGAACGTCAGCAGCCCGGAATCGGCAAGGTGGTCGAGGTATTCGCCGAACGCCTCCACGGTGTAGAGCGAATTCTCGGTCAGGGTGTACGCCCCGGCCGCGGTCGCCGCCCAGGTATCGACCAGCGAGGCCTGGATGACGTCGTAGCGCTCGGGGCTGCGGCGCACGAAGCTGCGCCCGTCCTCGACGTGGACCGCGACGCCGGGCCGCGTGTACAGGCCGCCGGAGTACTCGCGGAAGCGCCCGAGCATCACGTCGCGCACGATGATCGGGTTGATCTCCACGCCCTCGACGCGCCGCGCGCCGAACGCGAGCGCCGACAGCACGTCGCGCCCGCCGCCCGGCCCGATGACCAGCGCGCTGAACCCTGCGGGACGCTCCACCAGGTGGTAGGCGATCGCCGTCAGCTCGTGGCGCAGGTACGAAGTATCTCCGGTGCCCCGCAGGATCGGCGTCGAGGCCGAAGCGTCTATGTCCATGAACAGCGACGGCCCGGGCTTGCCCTTGAAGTTCGGGCTGAGCGACCAGTCGTCATGGGGGTAGTCGTAGACCCCGACGCGCGAGAACGAGTTCCACTTGCTGTAGAGCAGCTTGGACTCGCGCTCGGCGCCCTTGATGGCGGAGACGTCGAAGGGCTCGAGGTCGGAGCACTGCATCAGCAGGGGCACGCCGAGCGCCACGAGCGCGGTGCGCACCACCGCACGCCGCATCCGCCCCGCCGGCGCGAAGCACAGCGCCGCCGCGGCCGACAGCGCAGCCGCGCTCAGCACCACCCCGGGCGCGCCGAGCTGGTTCATCAGCGGAACCAGCGCCAGGCAGCCGAGCGCCGCCCCCAGCAGGTCGGAGGCGTAGAGCGCGTTGATGCGCGCCGTGAGGCGCGCGAAGGCGAGCGACAGCACCGCGCCGCCGGTGAAGAACGGCGCCGCCGCGAGCAGGTAGATCGCCAGCATGCGCAGCAGGTTGTCGGGCGAATAGGTGAGGGAGACGGAGATGCGCACCAGGCAGGCGAGCGCGAGCACCGTGGCCGTCATGTGCGCGAGCGCGCCGAGGCATAGCAGCTCGGCAGTGTCCCGGGCCGCCAGGCGCCTGCGCATGATGTAAACGAATACGCCGCTGGCGCTCAGCCCGAACAGGGCAATCGAGATCGCGAGGAAGGCGAAGTGGTAGAACATGGTGACCGAGAAGATGCGCGTCAGCGCGAGCTCGGTCATGAGCAGCGCCGCCGAGGTCGCGGCGATCCCGGCGAGCGTGGTTCTCTTCACAAGGCTTCGATTTCGCGCGCCACGGCGTCCGGCACCCCGGCGTCCATGCCGAGCCATAGCGGCAGCCGCAGCAGGCAGGCGCCGGCGCGGTCCGTGTTCGCCATCGCGCCGGCGGTGCGGCCGTAGCGCTGCCCGGCGGGCGAGCTGTGCAGCGGCACGTAGTGGAACACCGCGCCGATGCCGCGCACGCGCAGGCGCTCGATCAGCCGGCTGCGGTGCTCGAGGCTAGGGAGGAGGACGTAGTAGAGGTGTGCGTTATGGCGGCACCCCGGCGGGATGACCGGTCGGCGGACGCGCCCGGCGCGCTCGCAGGCTTCGAGGCGCGCGTGGTAGCGTTGCCACAGCTCGATGCGCTGCGCTGTGATCGCCTGCGCCTGCTCGAGCTGCGCCCAGAGGAACGCGGCCACGATCTCCCCCGGCAGGTAGGACGAGCCGATGTCGACCCAGGTGTACTTGTCCACCTCGCCGCGAAAGAAGCTCGAGCGGTTGGTGCCTTTCTCGCGCACGATCTCCGCGCGCTCGATGAAACGCGCGTCGTTGACCAGTAGCGCGCCGCCTTCGCCCGAGATCACGTTCTTCGTCTCGTGGAAGCTGAGCGCGCCGAGCGCGCCGAGCGCGCCGAGGCTGCGGCCGCGGTGCTCGGTCATCAGGCCCTGCGCCGCGTCCTCGATCACCAGCAGGCCGCGGCGGCGCGCGATCTCGAGGATGGCGTCCATCTCGCAGCCCACGCCCGCGTAGTGCACCGGCACGATCGCCCGGGTGCGCGGGGTGATCGCCGCCTCGATGCGCGCCTCGTCGATGTTGAGCGTGTCCGGCCGGATGTCGACGAACACCGGGACGCCGCCGCGCAGCACGAAGGCGTTGGCGGTCGAGACGAAGGTGTAGGACGGCATGATCACCTCGTCGCCCGGCCCGATGCCGGCGAGGATCGCCGCCATGTCGAGCGCCGCGGTGCACGAGTGCGTCAGCAGCGCCTTCTTCGCCCCGGTGCGCTCCTCCAGCCAGCGGCTGCACTGCGCGGTGAACGGGCCGTCGCCCGCCAGCCTGTGGTTGCGGTGCGCCTGCTCGATGTAGGCGAGCTCGCGGCCGGTCATGTGCGGCCGGTTGAAAGGCGTCTTCACAGGCAGAGATTACACTTAAGAGAATGGAGCCCAGGCTGCTGGTTCTCGGAGCGGGCCGGCATCAAAAGGAGCTGATCCGCCGCGCCGAAGCGCGCGGCCTGCGCGTGGTCGCCTCCGACTACTATCCCGACGCGCCGGGCAAGGCGCTCGCCTCCTACCCGGTCGACCTCGACGCCACCGCGATCGCGGAGAACATCGCGCTCGCGCGCAAGTACGCGGTGCGCGGCGTCATCACCTCCGGCACCGATCTCGCGCTGGTGGCGATGGCCGAAGTCGCCGCGGCGCTCGGGCTGCCCTGCTATCTCACGCCGGAAAGCGCCCGCACCGCCACCGACAAGCTGCGCATGGCGCGCGCGTTCGACGCGGCGGGCGTGCCGCATGCGCCGTGGCGCGAGCTGCGTTCCGTCGCCGCGGCGCCGCCTTTTCCGCTGCCGGTCGTGGTCAAGCCCACGGACTCGCAGGGCCAGCGCGGGGTGAGCAAGATCAGCAGAAAAGATGATTTCGCCGCGGGTGTTGCAGATGCCTTGCAAGCTTCCCGCAGCGCCAGCGCGATCGTCGAGCCCTTCATGGACGGCTACGAAGTGACCGCAAACGCCTGGGCGAAGGGCAGCGAGGTGCGCATCCAGATGATCACCGACCGCGTCACCTACAACCCGCTGCCCGCCATCGGCATCTGCTTCCAGCACGTCTACCCGAGCCTGCGCGCCGCCGGCCTGCGGGAGCGGGTCCGCGACGCGCTGCGCAAGGTCGCCGCGTGCTACGGCGTGCGCGATGCGCCGCTCTACGTGCAGATGATCGTGCGCGGCGCCGAGGTCTCGGTGGTCGAGGCCGCCTGCCGGGTGGGCGGCGGTCACGAGTCGAGCCTGAGCCCGATCGCCACCGGCGTCGAGGTGCTCGACCGGCTGCTCGACCTCGCGCTCGAGGGCCGCTCGCCGGAGATCGGCAACGCGCACGACGAGAGCGGCGCGCGCGGCCACGCGCTGGTGAATTTTCTGCTGCCACGCTCCGGTACGGCCAACGAATTGAAAGGTATGGAAAGCAATCCGCTCATCGTCGAGGGCGAGTACTACGTCCGTCCCGGGCACGAGTGCCGGGAGGTCGTCGACGGCCAGGGCCGGATCGGCTACTTCATCGCGCGCGGCGCGACGCGCGCAGCCCTGCTCGAGCGGTCCGCCGCGGCGTACCGCTCGCTCACGGTCGCGGACGCGGCGGGTCGCAACCTGCTTTTCACCCCGGAGAAAAAAGACCTGCTGGGCTAGACTAGGCCAATGATCAGCGTCGTCGTGCCCGTCTACCGCAGCGCCCCGCTGCTGCCGGCGCTGATGCAGCGCCTGAAGGGCGCGCTCGACGCGCAGAACCGGCCCTGGGAAGTGGTCATGATCGACGATGCGAGCCCGGACCAGAGCTATGCCGTGATGCGGCAGCTGCGCGCCGCGGACCCGCGCGTGCGCATCGTGCAGCTTGCGCGCAACCACGGGCAGCAGCACGCCACGCTGTGCGGGCTAAACTACGCGCGCGGCGAGGAGGTGGTGACCATCGACGACGACCTGCAGAACCCGCCCGAGGAGATCGGGCCGCTGCTCGCGCGCCTGCGCGAGGGGCATGCCGCGGTCATCGGCCGCATCACCGACAAGCGGCACGGCTGGTGGCGCAACGCCGGCTCGCGCGCGCACCAGTATCTCGCTCGGCGCATCATCGGCAAGCCGCCCGGGCTCTACCTGTCGAGCTTCCGCGCTCTGTCGCGCGCCGCGGTGGACCGCCTGGTGCGCTACAAGGGCGCGCACCCGCATATCTCGGCGCTGCTGCTGAAATCCGTGCCGCCCGGCGCGATCGCCAACGTCGAGGTGCGGCACGACGCGCGCGCCGTCGGCGGCAGCGGCTACTCGCTGCGCAAGCTGCTGAAGACGGCCTCCTTCCTGCTCGTCAACCACTCGTACATCCCGCTGCGCCTGATGACCGGGTGGGGCTTCCTGCTGAGCATCCTCAGCCTGCTGTTCGCCGCCTGGGTGGTGGTGCGGGTGCTGTTCTACGGCCAGACGGTGCAGGGCTGGCCCTCGCTCGCCGTGCTGGTCGCGTTCCTCTCGGGAAACGTCCTGATGGCGCTCGGCGTGGTCGGCGAGTACCTCGGCCGGCTGGTCGAGGAGTTCTCGGTCGGCGAGCAGTTCGCGATCCACCGCGAAGAGGTCTGAGCATCGGCTTCGACCCGTCGCGCTTCGAGGCCCTCGCCAGCGTCGAGCGGGAGCACTTCTGGTTCCGCTCGCGCGCGCAGCTCATCGTCTGGGCGCTGCGCAGGCACTTCCCGCGCGCGCAAAGCCTGCTCGAGGTCGGCTGTGGCACCGGGAATGTCCTGGCTGCAATCATGGAAGCAGGAGTGAATCGCGTCGTAGGCTCGGAAGCCCATGCCGCGGGTCTCGCATTCGCGGCGCGCCGAGTTCCGGGCGCCGAGCTGATCCAGATGGATGCGCGCCGCATCCCGTTCCGCGACGCGTTCGACGTGGTCGGCGCGTTCGACGTAATCGAGCATATGGAAGAGGACGACCAGGCGCTGCGCCAGATGTTCGCCGCCTGCCGCTCCGGCGGCGGGATAGTCCTGACGGTGCCGCAGCACGCCTGGCTCTGGAGTGCCCGCGACGAGCTTGCCGGGCACCAGCGGCGCTACGGCCGCGCCGAGCTGCTGCGCAAGCTCTCCGCCGCCGGCTTCGAGCGCGCGTGGGCCACTTCCTTCGTCACTCTGCTGCTGCCGCTGATGGCGCTGTCGCGGCTGCAGAAACACGCCCGCGAGAGCGAAATGCGGCCCGGCCGGGTGGCGAACGCGGTGCTCGGCGCGTTCATGCACCTCGAGCGCGGCCTGATCGCCGCCGGGCTGTCGCTGCCCGCGGGCGGATCGCTGCTCGCCGTCGCCCATAAGCCATGAGATGGCTGCTGGCGCAGCCGCGCGTCTACAGCCTGTTCCGCCGGCTGGTGGGACGCGACAGCGCGCGGCGCGTGTACGCGCGCGAGCACCTGCGGCTGCGGCCGGGGCAGAGCGTCCTCGACCTGGGCTGCGGCCCGGGCGACATCCTCAAGTTCCTGCCCGCGGTGGACTACGTCGGCTACGACATCAGCGCGGCCTACGTCGAGCGCGCGCGCCGCCGCTTCGGCCATCGCGGCGCGTTCCATTGCGGCGCTGTTGCTGAAAGCCTTTCTCTCGAAAGGAACTTCGACGTCGCGATCGCCCACGGCCTGCTGCACCACCTCGACGACGCCGCGGCGCAGGCGCTGTTCCGCGTGGCGAAGCGCGCGCTCAGGCCCGGGGGGCGCCTGGTGACTTTTGACGGCTGCTTTGCCGCCGGCCAGTCTGCCCTGGCACGCCTTTTCCTGCGCCTCGACCGCGGCCGGTACGTGCGCAGCCGCGAGGACTACGAGCGCCTCGCGCGCAGCGAGTTCGCCGAGGTGCGGACCTTCGTGCGCCACGACCTGATCCGCATTCCCTACACCCACCTCATCATGGAATGCGGTACAGCGAGACCGTCCCCGCCCTGAACGCGGCGCGGCCGCGGTCCGGGTCCCAGCGCGGGCCGCGCTCGCCGGCGACCACGTACCATCGCACGCCGAGCGAACGCAGCGACTGCACCGCGCTGCCGTATTCGGCGCTTTCAATCTCCTGCAGGGCTGCGAGGCGCGCGGCGGCCAGCTGCTTGCGCGGCGCGTCCTTGATCATCTCGAAGTAGGGGCGCGAAAGGTACGACGGCATGCCGCTCAGGGCGCACAGCTGGACCGGAAGGTCGAAGGTGGCATAGCCCGTGGTCAGCCCGGCGACGGCGAAAATATCGCCGGGCGCTGCGTGCCGGCGCAGGTGCTCCGCGGCCTTCACCAGGCCGGGCGGAACCTTCGCCGCGGCGTCGAACGCCCCCCAGCGGAACTTGGGCCGCGCCATCTGGTCGGCGGTCGCCGCGATCGCCGGCAGCGCCAGAATCGCCCCGCCGACGAGCACCGGCCAGAGGGGCTTGGGAGACAGGCGTATCAGGAAACACACTGTCCAGATCGCGCACGCGGCGTACAGCAGCACGAACGGCCTCTGGATCAGGTCGCTCGGGTCCCCGTGCCAGGGCGTCGGCGCGAACAGCATCAGCAGCAGCCAGCAGAGCAGGAGATAGCCGCAGGCCGAGTCGATCGGCCTGAGCGCGCCCTTCTCGCGGGCCAGCAGCGCCGCCACCGGGAGCAGGGGCACGAATGCGCCGAGCGCCGCCACCACCGCCAGCGCGATCCCGGCGCCGAGCGTGAGGACGTCGTTGTCATAACTCTGCAGGGCCGCAAAGGCGCCGGGGTAAGCCGTCGGCTCGTGCGCGGTGTGCACGTAGACGAGGAAATGCGCGAGCGCGGGCTCGCCGAGGCGCCAGTGGCCGAGTTGCGCGAGGGCGAAGCTCATCCCCGCGGCGCCGGCGCCTAGCGCCGCGATCGTGAGCCAGGCGGCCAGCCGCCGCCGGTCCTGCCGCACGCTGCAAAGCGCCGCGGCGGCCATCCAGGCAGGCATGAAGAGCGCGAAGATCTGCGCGCGGAACAGCAGGGTGGACGCGGCGAGCAGCGCGCTCGCGATCAGCGCCGGGCGCAGCCGCTCGGTGCCCCAGCGGTCGAGGAACGCGAGCGACAGAAACGCCGCGCCGAGCGCGTAAGCTGCGCCGGCGTGCGCCATCAGCGTCCAGTGGAAGCTGAACCAGCCGTTGCGCAGGCCGTAGTTCGAGGCATCGGGCAGCAGCGCCACCGCCGCGAGCGCGGCGATCCCGCCAGCCGCGCCGGCGAGGCGCGTGCCGAGCGCGCAGGCGCCGGCGAGCATGGCGAGAAAGCCGAGCGGCAGCCAGGCCGACGCGGCGACCGGCAGGCCGGGCGCGCCGAGCAGGCCGGCAACGGCCGCGGCGGCGCCGTAGGAAGCAAAGTGGTAGAACGAGGGCGGGTGGTCGGCGAGGTAGATCGAGCCGCGGCCGAGCGCGCGCTCGTCGCCGAACTGGGAAATGATCCCGCCGTGGAAGTAGTAGTCGCTCCACAGCGGCAGCACCCCCTGGCTGCGCACCACCTGCCAGGCGCCCGCCGGCTCCATGCACCATGCTGCCGTCAGCGCGACCGCCAGGGCGAAGGCGGTTAACGCTCGCCAATCCGGAGGGGATTTTTTCCGGAGAAAAATCTCTGCGGCGATAGTCACAACTGCAACTGCACCGAAAGCGCCGCGCGCCGTCACGGGGAGGACCAGCGTCAGGCCATAGATCGCCAGGCACAAGGCGAGCAGGCCGAGCGCCCAGGCCGTCGAGGGATCGCCCTCGCGCTCGCCGGCGAGCGCGGCGAGCAGGCGCCCACCCGCGAGCGTGACGTAGGCGAGAACCGCCATGACCGCGGCAGTGACGGCCCAGGAATCGACGCCGCTGCGCGACTGCAGGTAGACGAGCAGGACGGCGACGAGAAGCGCGGGCAGCAGCCTAGCGCCCACGCGAGAACAGCTCCCAGTGCGAGCGCAGCAGCTCGTCGAAGCGGCTGCGGAAGCGGGCGCGGTCGAAGCGCAGCGCGTTTTGCCGGCAGCTCGCGGGATCGAACTGCCTTGTCTCGAAGCGGCTTACTGCGTCGACGACCGCGCCGGCCGTCTGCTCGCGGAACAGCAGTCCGGTGTCGTCGCGCACGATCTCGGCCGCGCCGCCCTCGGCGAAGGCGATGACCGGCGTGCCGCAGGCCTGCGCCTCGGCCATCACGATGCCGAAGTCCTCGATCCCCGCGAACAGAAACGCCCTGGCCCGCTGCATGTGCTCGCAAACTTCCCGGGTTGACAGCCGCCCGCGCAGCTCGACGTTGGGTGAAGCCTGCGAGCGCAGCCGGCGCATCTCGGTGCCGTCGCCGATCACGATGAGCCGCCGCTGCGGCATGCGCGCGAACGCGTCGAGGAGGAGGTCGACGCGCTTATAAGGCTCGAGCCGTGAAACGGTGAGATAGAAATCCTCCTTTTGTCCCGCGAGCGGAAAAGCCGCAGTGTCCACCGGAGGATGGAGCACCTCGGCCTCGCGCCCGTACGCCCGGCGGATGCGCCCGGCGACGTGCGCCGAGTTGGCGAGGAACACGTTCACGCCCCGCGCGCTGCGCGCATCCCACTGCCGCAGGCGCTCCAGCACGGCGCGCGCCGCCCAGCCGCGCAGGCCGCGGTCGAGCCCGGCGGCGCGCAGGTACTCGTCGCGCAGGTCCCAGGCATAGCGCATCGGGGTGTGGACGTAGCTAAGGTGAAGCTGTTCCTTTTTCACCCTCACGCCTTTCGCCACGGCATGGCTGCTGGAGATCACGATGTCGTAGGCGGAAACGTCGAGCTGCCTGACCGCCAGCGGCATCAGCGGCACGTAGTAGCGCAGCCACTTGCGCGGCCGCGGCAGCCGCTGCAGGAAGGTCGTCGCCTTGGGGCGCCGCGGGATCGCGCCGCGCAGCTCGTCGTCGGGCTGGTCGATCTGGGCGAACAAGTCGGCGCGCGGCAGCACCTCGAGGATGTCGCGCACCACGCGCTCGCTGCCGGCAAAATCGAGCAGCCACTCGTGCACCACGGCGACGCGCGGCGTCACCCGCGCACCCGGAAGCTCCAGCGGTCGCTGGCGGCGAAGTTGCCGATGACCAACGCCACCGCGACCAGGATGCTTGCCGCGAGATACCACATGCCGAGCACCGAGACGAGCAGGTACATGAGGGCGAGGTTCAGGCAGAAGCTGGCCGCCATGGCGCCGAAGTAGCGCGGCAGCTCGATGCGCGCGTGCTCCCCCGGCGTGCGGAACGTGATCACCTTGTTCAGCAGGAAGCCGAGCGGCGTGATGGTGGCGAACGCGACCACGGTGGACGCCAGGTAATGGATTCCCAGCCCGGAGGTCAGCGCCCAGAGCGCCAGGGTGTTGACCGCGAGGCAGAAACCGCCGACCAGGACGAACGCGGCGAAGCGCGGCGCCAGGGGAAGGGCGCTCATCGCGGCCGCAGCGCGGCCGAGAGCAGGTAATAGGCCGCGGCGAGCAGCAGCAGGTAGTTGAACCCGACGACCAGCGAGAGGTGCTCGCTCAGGCCGCCGAGGATGACGCCGGCGACGTTGGAGCCGAAATCGACGTCCGGCTGGCGGCTGTCCCTGAACGCGGTGGCGAAGATCACCCCGGCGAAGAATACCGGCACGAACACCACCGCGCAGGAGGCGAGGGTGCGCCATAGGGGAGGGAGCGACAGGAACGCGCTCATCGGCACCAGCGCGTTCACCAGCAGCGCCGCCACCAGCAGCCCATAGTAGGGGAGCAGGTTGTTCGGTTTGACCTTCACGACATACAGGTTCGCCGCCAGGATCATCACCAGGATGGCGAAGAACACCACCGAGTTCACGATCCAGGTGCCGCCGAACAGCAGCGCCATGTGCACCACGCCCTTGGTCTCGAGCAGCATGAAGCCGGCGCCGAGGAAGAACATCTGCCAGTTGAGCCGCACGCTGCGCACCGGCGCGAACGCGGCCAGGATCGCGACCGAGAGCAGCGCCACGACCAGCATTCCCTGGCCGATCGGCGCCCAGGGGATCTGGCGGCTACGCAGGTAGAGCTGCGGCCAGTCGTCGCTCGGCACCGGCTCGCCGGCCGCGAGCTCGATCCGGGCCGGCCCGACCTTGTGCCAGTCGTCCGCGGGAGCTGCCCTGCGGAACGCGTTGATCGGCTCGCTCTGCGGAGTCTCCATGTGCACCCAGAAGCTGTCGCCCTCCTCGAAGCGCTCGCGGATCGCCTGCAGGCGCCGGGAGTCGGAGCCGACCAGCAGGAACGTGAACCCGTGGTGCTCGTCGGCCGACGCGATGCGGTCCATGTACGGCAGCGACATCACGATCGGCTTGGCGCCGAACACCTCTTCGGCCATCTGCGCCAGCCGGGCCACGACCCAGCCCTGGCGGTAGTAGTTGTACATGACGAACACGCCGCCGGGCTTGAGGGTGCGCTTCACGTCCTCGAACGCCTCGGGCGTGAACAGGAAGTTCTCCAGCCGCAGGCTGGAATAGCCCGAGTGCAGCACCAGCGAGTCCACCAGCGCGTACACCGCGAGGTCGTACCTGCGCTCGGTGGCGCGCGCGAAGCTGCGGCCGTCGTCGAGGTGGATGCTGACGCGCGGGTCGGCGTACGGCCGCTCGGGGTGGAACAGCCGGCCGAGCTCGTTGATCCGCGGGTCGATCTCGACCGCGTCGACCCGCTTGGCGCCCGAGCGCAGCGCCGCCGATACGTCGTTGCCGCTGCCGGCGCCGATGATCATGACCTCCTCGAACGGCGCGCCGCCGGCGTCGCGGTTGAGGAGGTGCGGCAACAGGTACGCCGGCCCGACGTGTCCGACCGCGGCCATGGCCTGGTGCCCCAGGTCGTTGGTGGTGATGTGCCGGGTCAGGGGCGCATAGTCCACCTTGTAGTAGGGCGACCAGTACGTCAGGCCGTGCGTGTTCAGTACGTGCGCGCCCAGCACGGCGAACGCGTACATCGCGACCGCAGCGGCGACCTGCACCGGACTGCGCCAGCCCGCGAAGTAGAGCATGAGCGCCACGACCGGCACGAACCACGAAGTCGGCGACAGTTGGAAGTAGCTCATCGCCGCGAACGCCGCGATGCCGGCCAGGCTGCCGCAGACGTCGATGGTGTAGGCCGCGACGCGGTCGGGAATGGCGTCGAACGCCCGGCCCATGACCTGCCCGAGGCCGACGAAGGCCACCGCGATCAGGCTGAAGAACGCGCCGGCCACCGCCCACATCGGAATCACCCAGCGGCCGGGATCGACCGGCCGGTACTCGGTGCCGAAGTAGACCAGCCGGGGCGAGCCCTGCTGGTTGCCGACGCTGACGGTGACCGCGTCGGACCATTGCCAGTAGAGCAGATTGGTGACGATCGCGGCGGCGAACGCCAGCATGGCGAGGGGCAGCGCGGCCTGCATCAGGTTGAGGGGCCGGCGGGCGGCGAGCAGCCCCACGCTCATCCCCAGGAAGCAGGCCAGCAGGACGATGTTGGTGAAGAAGGTGAGGAACACCACCGTGGCGGCGAACCAGCGGATCGCCGCCAGCTCGAAGAACAGGATCAGGAAGCTGACGAGGAACAGGTCGCGCCGCGCGTTCATGGCGCCGTGCGCTGCTCGAAATCCCAGGCGTCGCGCACGATCGTCTCGATGCCGGGGTGCGCCGGCTGCCAGCCGAGCACGCGGCGGGCCTTGGCCGCGTCGGCCACGAGCGAGGCGGGGTCACCTGCTCTTCTTGCAGAAGAGAGACTTTTTATGTCACGACCTGTAACGCGCCGCGCCGCCTCGATCACTTCCAGCACGGTGGCGCCCTCGCCGTTACCGAGGTTGAAGGCGTCGCACTTCCCGCCGCCCGCGAGCCACTCGAGCGCGCGCAGGTGCGCGACGCAAAGATCGGAGACGTGGATGTAGTCGCGGACGCATGTTCCATCGCGCGTCGGATAGTCATTCCCGAAGATCGACACGGAACTGTTCTTCGCGGCTGCCCGGAGCACCAACGGTATCAGGTGCGTTTCGGGATCATGGCGCTCGCCGAGGCCGCTGCCCGGGGCGGCGCCGGCGGCGTTGAAGTAGCGCAGAACTGCGGCGCTCAAGCCGTAGGCAGCGCAGAATTCGGCGAGCATGCGCTCGACGGCGAGCTTGGAGGCGCCATAAGGGTTCAGCGGCCGGGTCGGATGCGCCTCGTCGATCGGCAGGCGCTGCGGCTCGCCGTACACCGCCGCGGTCGAGGAAAAGACGATCTTCTCCACTGCCGCTTCGCGCATCGCGCGCAGCAGCGCCGCAGTGCCGTCGACGTTGTGCGCCTGGTATTTCTGCGGATTGGCGACCGACTCGGCCACCAGGCTCGAGGCCGCGAAGTGGATCACTGCCTCGATGCCGTCTTGTCTTAAGAGCTCTTTTGTGGAATGGAAATCGCCGATGTCGCCTCGTACGAACTTCCCGCCGCGCACCGCGTCGGCGTGCCCGGTGGAGAGATCGTCGAGCACCGTCACCTTGGCGCCGCCGTCGAGCAACAGCTTCACCATGTGCGAGCCGATGTAACCCGCACCGCCTGTCACCAGGACCCTCATTCGAAGCGCAGCGCCTCGACCGGGTTCAGGCGCGCCGCCTTGCGCGCGGGGTAGAAGCCGAAGAACACGCCGATCACGAACGCGAAAGCCACGGCGAGCGCCACGGCTTCCGGCGAGAGCAGGATGCGCCAGCCGGCGAGCTCGGCGATGGCCACCGTGCCGGCGATGCCGAGCGCGACGCCGGCGAGGCCGCCGATCAGCGACAGCGTCACCGCCTCCACCAGGAACTGGCCGAGGATGTCGCGCGTGCGCGCGCCCACCGCCATGCGCAGCCCGATCTCGCGCGTGCGCTCTGTGACCGACACCAGCATGATGTTCATGATGCCGATGCCGCCGACCAGCAGCGACACCGAGGCCACCGCGGCGAGCAGAAGCGCGAGCACGCGGCTCGACGCCTCCTGCGCCGCCATCACTTCCTGCAGGTTGCGCAGCGAGAAGTCGTCGTCGGCGCCGGCCTGGATGCGGTGGCGCTGGCGCAACAGCGCCCTGACGTGTCCTTCCACCACCTTGGTGTCGACGCCGTCCGCGGCCTTGATCCAGATCGTGCCCACGGTGCGGCTGCGCGCGGCGCTCGCCGTGCCGAGCACGCGGCTGCGCGCGGTCTTGATCGGCACCAGGATCAGGTCGTCCTGGTCGGTGCCGATCAGGCTCTGCCCCTTGACGTCGAGCACGCCGATGATGGTGAACGGCACGCGCTTGATGCGGATCGACTGGTCGAGCGGGTCGGCGCCGCCGAACAGCTGCTTCGCCACGGTGGCGCCGATCAGGCACACCTTGGCGGCGCCGGCCATCTCGGCGGGCTCGAAGCTGCGCCCGGCGACCAGCGGCCACTGCCGCACGTCGAGGTACTCGGGCGTGATGCCGAACACCTGCGTCGACCAGTTGGCGTTGCCCCAGACCACCTGCGCGCCGCCGCGCAGCGCGGGCGCCGCCAGCGCCTCGGGGATGTCGCGGTTGATCGCCAGGACGTCGTCCTCGGTGAGCGTCGAGCCCGAGCCGAAGCCCAGGCGCACGCCGCCCGCCGTGGTCGATCCCGGCATCACCAGCAGCAGGTTCGACCCCAGCGCCCGGATCTGCTCTTCGACGCGCGCCTGCGCGCCCGCGCCGACCGCGATCATCACGATCACCGCGCCGACGCCGATGACGATGCCGAGCATGGTGAGCGCGCTGCGCAGCTTGTTCACCGCGAGCGCGCGCAGCGCGATGCGCAGCAGGGCGATGAAGTTCATGCCGCCAAGGCCTGATTCCCTGCGTCCTGCACCACGCGGCCGTCGCGGAAGCTGAGGATGCGCCGCGCGAAGCGCGCGACGTCGTTCTCATGCGTGACCAGCACCACCGTCATGCCCTGGCGGTTCAGCTCCTGCAGCAGCGCCATGATCTCGCGGCTGGTGCGCGAATCGAGCGCGCCAGTCGGCTCGTCCGCCAGGATCAGCAGCGGCTCGGTGACCAGCGCGCGCGCGATCGCCACGCGCTGCTGCTGGCCGCCCGAGAGCTGCGCCGGGTGGTGGTCGGTGCGGTCTCCCAGCCCGACGCGCTCCAGCATCTTCATCGACTTTTGATTGCGTTCCTTCCTGGCGACCCCTGCGTAGATCAGCGGAAGCTCCACGTTCTCGACCGCGGGGGTGCGCGCGAGCAGGTTGAACTGCTGGAACACGAAGCCGATGTAGCGGTTGCGCACCGCCGCGAGCTCGTCGCCCGCTAGGTCGGAGACCCGTTTTTCCCGCAACACGTATTCCCCGCTGGTCGGCCGGTCCAGGCAGCCGAGCAGGTTCATGAAAGTCGACTTGCCCGAGCCCGACGGCCCCATCACCGCGACGAACTCGCCCTCGGCGATGTCGACGCTCACGCCGTCGAGGGCGCGCACCTCGTGGCTGCCCATGCCGCTTCCCATCCGATACACCTTTACCAGCTCACGCGTGCGGATGAGCATCAGAAGAAGCGCCCGCGCGGCAGGCCGCCCGAGGCCGAAGCCGGCGCGCTGCGCGGATCGGCCGCGCCGGTGATCACCTCGGTGCCTTCGGCGATTCCGCCGACGACCTCGGTGCTCACGCCGTCGGTCAGCCCGAGGCGCACTTCGACCGGCCTGGGCTCGGAATTCTCCAGGACGTACACCCGGCCGGCGGCCGACTGGCCGCGCGCGCCGGACTCGGCGAGCAGGCGCTCCCACGCCGGGCGCTGCTCGGCGGTGAGGATGTCGGCGATGCGCGCGTTGGTCTCGGAGCGCACCTTCTCCAGCTCGCGGCGGCGGTTGCCGTCGCCCTTCATGTCGCGCACGCGCGCGAACTTCTGGCGCGACTCTGAGAAGATCTCGTCGAGCTGCACGCGCTGCGCGTCGCTCGGCTTGAGCTCCTGCACGATGCGGTTGCGGAACTCCTGCGCCGCCTGGCCGCCGGTCTGCTGCACCGGCCCGTCGGCCTTGGCCGGCTCGGCGGCGCCCGCGGGGCGCCAGCGCAGAGCGGCGTTGGGCAGCTTGATCGCGGAGGCGCGGTTCTCGACCGCGACGCGCACGTTGGCGGTCATCCCGGGAAGCAGCGCCAGGTCGGGGTTCGACGCCGAGATCACCACCGTGTAGCTCACCACGTTCTGCACGTTCTGCGGCGACTTGCGGATCTGCCTGATCTCGCCGCCGAAGTTGCGCCGCGGAAACGCGTCGACCGCGAAGCTCGCCGACAGGCCGACGCGCAGGCGCCCGACGTCGGCCTCGTCGATCGCCGCCTCGACCTGCATGTCGCGCAGGTCCTGCGCGATGGTGAACAGCACCGGCGCCTGCAGGCTGGCGGCGACGGTCTGCCCGGCGTCGACGTTGCGCAGGATCACGGTGCCGTCGACCGGCGCGCGGATGATGGTGCGCTCGAGGTCCACCTCGGCCTGCTTGAGCAGCGACTCGCGCTGCTTGACCGCGGCGCGCGCGCTCGAGATCTGCGCCTGGCCCACCCTGGACTGCGCCTCCACCGCCTTCAGCTGCTCGCGCGTGCTGTCGAGCACGGTGCGCGCCTTATCGAGCTCGGCGCCCGAGATGTAGTTCTTCTCCACCAGGCTCTTCTTGCGCTCGAAGTCGCGCTGCGCGTCGCCGAGCATCACCTTGACGCGGCCGAGCTCGGCCTGCTGCGCGGCGAGGCCCGAGCGCGCCACGGCGAGCGCGCCCGCGGCGGCGTCGAGGTCGGCGCGCGCCTGGTTGACGCGCAGCTCGAAGGTCGCCGGGTCGATGCGCGCGATCACCTGGTCCTTCTTCACCGCGGTGTTGAAGTCGGCGAAGATCTCCTTCACCTGCCCGGAGATCTGCGAGCCGACCTGTACCGTGGTGACGGCGTTGAGCGTGCCGCTCGCCACCACCACCGCGGCGATCGGCCCGCGCTCCACCCTGGCCAGGCGATAGCGCACCTCGCCGTCGCCGTTTCGCGACTGGTACCAGTACCAGCCGCCGGCGCCGGTCGCGACCACCGCGGCGGCGAGCAAGATCCTGAGCCCCATGCGCATTTAACGAATTTACCCTACCCAGCGATTACCGCCGAAGTAGAACGCGAGGCAGACCTGCAGCGCGAACCCCGGCACGAGGATCGCCCATTTCAGCCCGGGCTTGAGCGCCGGCCCGGCCGCCAGCGCGAAGCAGGCCCATGCGGCGAGCGCGTGGCGCGCGTACGAGCCGCCTTCGCCCATCAGCGCCGGCAGCAGCGCGAGGCACGCCCAGGTGGCCGCCACGAACAGGTCCGGGCTGCGCCGTATTCCGAGCGCGAGGGCGAGCACCGAGACCGCGATCATCAGCTTGTCCAGGCCGCTGTTGACCGTGTCGAGGAAGCGCGCCGGCGGCTTGAGCAGGAAATCCACGAAGCGCGGCAGGTCGACCAGGTTCTCGATGGCGTTGCGGAACACGAACGCCTGCTGCGCGGCAAAACCGGCGAACGGGTCACCGTAGCGCCACTGGAAAAAGCCGAAGTACAGCGCCACGCCGAGCACCCACCCGGCCGATGCCGCGGCCAGGCTTCGCCGATCGACGGACTTGAATATCCACGCAACCACAATCGGGAAAATCAGCCAGAACCCCTGGCCGCGCGCGAGCGGCAGGAGCGCGGCGCACATCAGGGCATAGCCCGCGCGCTCCGGGGCGCGCAGCGACCAGAAAAGCCCGAGCAGCGCGGCGAGAAACAGCGCCTCGGCATAGACCACGCTCAGGTAGAACGCGGTCGGAAAGCACGCCAGCAGCCACAGGGATGACGGGCCTTTTTCATCATGGGGTATTAACCGTGCAAGCAGGACAAATACCAACGCGGAGCACACCGTGACGACGACCAGGCCTGCGGCGATCGGGTTCAGCCCGAGCAGCATGCCGAGCGCTATCAGCGCCGGAAACAGCGGATGGAAGGCGGCCGACGGGTCGGCGGGGACCGGATACCCGTTGATGGCGAGCTTGAGGTAGTGCTGGCCGTCCCAGTTGATGAACGCAAGCCAGCTGCCCGCGGTCGAGTCGGTGTAGACGAGCTGGTTCCAGGGATGCAGCGGCGTGAAATTGAAGTGGATTCCGGCGAGTAGCGCGGCGATCGCCACCGCCTTGGCGGCGGCGAACACCGCGATCACCCGGCCGCGCTCAGACAAGGCGCGGCCGGTTCGCCTTCAGGGGCGGCACGGTCTTCAGCGAGCGCAGGTGGCGGGTCACGAGATCCCAGATCGGCTCGCCGGTTATACCCTCCGCGACCGGCGCCCACCCGGCGACTTTGTAACGCCTTGCAGCCTGCAGGGGCTTGCCGTCGATCTCCATGCGGGAAATCCGCGACCCGATCTTCGCCCCCGGCTGCAGCGTGTAGCTCATGGCCCCGACCCTCACCATGTCCCCGCCCTGCCGCAGGTACGGGTCGCGGTGGAATACGTTGTCGGCGATGTCTTCCAGAATGCCCTTGATCTGCTCGCCGCTCAATTCACTCGATGTGGTTTGAGGATAGGTAATCGCCGTCTGGTCCATGAGGTGCTCGAGCGTGAGCGCGTCCCCCGGCAGCAGGGTGGTGCCCCAGCGGAAGCCCGGCGAGAACGCGATCTCGGCGCCTTTTTCCCTCAGCAGCGCCTGCACGATCAGCTGGTCGAAGGTGCCGTTGAAGCTGCCGCGCCGGTAGAGCAGGCCTTCGGTAGTGGCGAGTTTTGCGCTCAGTTTTTCACGGTACGGCGCGCGGACGGCCTCGATGTAAGCCGCCATGTCCTTGTCCGGCGCGAGCAGCCGGGAAAACACCGGCAGCAGCCGGTAGCGGAAGTCGGTAACGCCATCGCCGACCGCAAGGTCGAGCACGCCGACAAACTTGCCGTTGGATCCCGCGTTGGTGACCAGCGTCTTGCCGGCCAGCACCGGCCCCGGCATGGCGTCGTGGGTGTGGCCGCCGAGGATCGCGTCCAGGCCGCGCACCCGGGCGGCGAGCTTGAGGTCGACGTCCCTGCCGTTGTGCGACAGCAGCACCACGACCTTCGCGCCTTTTTGACGGGCTTCGTCGATGCGTCGCTGGAGCAGGTTCTCCTGTATCCCGAATGTCCAGTCCGGGACGAAATGCCGCGGGTTGGCGATCGGCGTGTACGGGAACGCCTGCCCGATGATCGCGACCGCGACGCCATTGAGGCTGCGCAGGGCGTAGGCTGCGAATACCGGGTCCTCGAAGTCGGCAGTACGGACGTTCTGCGCGAGCAGGGGTGTTCCTGACGCCTTCACACGCTCAGCACCGTATGTAAATTCCCAATGCGCGGTCATGTAGTCGACCCCCAGGCGCTGCTGCGCGCCCCGCATGTCGGCGCCTTGCGTCCACAGCGCGGTGGCCGAGCCCTGCCAGCTGTCGCCGCCGTCGAGCAGCAGCGCGTGCGGCCGGGACGCGCGCAGGCGCTTGATCAGCGTCGCGAGGTGCGCGAAGCCGCCGACCTTGCCGTAGCGCCGCGCGAGCGCCAGGAAGTCGGCGCTGGTGAAGGCATACGCCGCGGCGCTGCCGCCTTGCAGGCCGAGCCGTCTGGGAGACGCTTCGGGCTCGCGGAAATAGACCGGCAGCAGCTGCGCGTGCGTGTCGGTGATGTGCAGCAGCGAGACATTGCCGAAGGGCGGCGCGTCGTACAGCTCGGCCGCCGCCTGAGCCGCGCTTGCCCTGGGGCGCAGCGCCGCCCCGGCGAATGACGCGAGGGCGAGAAGCTGGAGAAATTCCCGGCGCTGCAACTACTGCCGATTCACCGGCGAGGCGGGATCGAGCAGCAGTCCGACGAGGTCCTTGATCTGCTCGGGAGTCAGCGTGCCGGAGTAGCCGAGGCGCGGCATCTGCGAGCACAGGTTGTACGCCTTGGCGTTGTAGATCTTGCCGTAGACGTAGCGCTGCATCTCCGGCCCGTTGCCGCGCATCCAGCCGAAGCGCCGCAGGGTCGGGCCGAGGGTGCCGTGCGAGCTTTCCTGCGGCGAGAGCTCGTGGCAGTTGTAGCAGCTGCCGCCGCCCGGCGCGCCGGCCGGGTCGGTCCACTGCAGCCCGCGCCCGCTCTGCGCGATGCGCTCGCCGTTCTTCCAGTCCCCGATCAGGTTGCCGGCGGGGAAGGGAATGGTCTTCATCTGGTCGTCCTCGAGCCGTCTCGCGAGCTCGCCGGGCGGCTTGTCGTTGCTCTCGGTGCATACCCGCTGCACGCCGTCCTGCACCACGCGGTCCATCGTCGCCTGCCCGCGGGCATGGAAATCGCGCTGCAGGATTTTTTGGACGTCAGTAGGAGTGACCTGCGCTCCAGCCGCGAGAGGAGAAATCATCAGGAAAGAAAACAGGAACCGGATCATCGCTTGGTCCCTGGTCCCCGATACGGCTCGCCGGCGGCGGTGACGGTGAGGAAGGTATTGAGGGCGATGGTCGCGTCGGAGGCGAAGGTCGGCTCGGGATAGCGCATCTGGCGGTAGCAGTCGTTGATGCGCCACTGCATGGTCTTGAACTGGCTGTTCGACACGCGGTACGCCGGCCAGGTGGCCATGATCGGGCGCGCGAACTCGCGCTTGTACAGCACCGGCAGGTCCTGCATGCGGATGCGCTTGTCGGCCTCGCCGTGGCAGCTCGCGCAGGACATGTCCCAGCCGCCGGCGCGGTGGAAGAAGATTGCTCGTCCAAGCTCGTAGGCCTGCTTCTCCTTCGGGTGGGCGGTGCCGGCAGCGAGCTTCACACCGCGGGACTGGGCGGCGACGTAGGCCGACAGGAGCTCCATCTCCGAGGGCTGGTTCTCGTTGCCGAACACCCGCTTGGTGGCTTCTTCGCGGCTGCGCCCCTGGAGCGTGGTCATGCAGTGGAGCAGGCGCGTCTCGAGGTCCATCACCCGGTCGGCGTCCTTGAAGTAGCGCGGCAGCCGCGCGTAGGCGCCCTTCAGCACGCCCGGCCCCTGGCCGAGGTCGCATTTCTCGAGCGAGACCTTGTTCGGCCCCTGCGGCTTCTTCCAGAGCGCCTCGCCCTCGAGCTCGAACAGCTCCACCGGGCTGCCCTCGGCGATCATCTGCTGGTACTTCTGGATCTCCGCTTTGGTGTCCTGGGCGGCAGGCGATGCTGCCCAGGCGAGAAAAAACAGCGCCGCCAGCAACCTGCTCACGCTACCGCGGCCTCGATCTTGCTGGTCTCGCCCTTGTTGTCGAGCCAGCTCACCTCGATCCTGTCGCCCTTGGCGCCGCCCTTGAGGCGGAAGGAGAACACCGGGTTGCGCGACACCGCCTGGCTGATCTCGGCTTCGACCACGGTCCTGCCGTTGTGCTTCACCACCACGTTGCGGATATGGTGCAGGCCTTCCTTCATTTGCGCCGTGGTCATCGGGTGGCTCATCAGCACCCGCACCTCGGTGTTGCCCCCGGCGAGCGTAGCGCGCATCTTCATCGGTCCCGCCATGTCAGCCTCCGCATCCGCCGATGGTGACCTTGATCTCGCGCGTAGCGGCGTAGTGCCTGCCCCCCGCGACCGCGAGCACGCGCACGTCGGAGGTCTCGCCCATCTTCACGTTGAGCTTGACGAAAGGCAGCGCGCCTTCCCTGAAGTCGAACTTGCCGGTGAGCGGGAAGGGGTTCTTCTCGATCAGCACCGCGATCGAGGTGGTGCCCGGGATATTGCTCGAGATCTCGATCGGCACCACTGCGCCGTTCTCGGCGATCTGCGGCGCCTCGATCAGGATGTCCTTGCTCGGCGCGGGGCTCGCCGCGCCGAGGCTGTTCAGGGCGTCGACTGCGCTTTTCGCGCCGAAGGCGGCCTCGTTCCAGGCGGCGAGGGCGGCGAGCGGCTTGAGGAGCAAAAGACCGAGCGCCGACAGGAGGGATCGACGAAGGCGCGATCTGCTTGGGTTGTTCATGGCGCTATTCTAGCTTGCGTCGCGCCCATGCCCCCGACTTGCCGCCGCGTTTCTCCTCGAGCCGCAGGTCGGTCATGGTCATGCCGCGGTCGACCGCTTTCACCATGTCGTAGATGGTGAGCAGCCCGACCGCCGCGGCGGTAAGGGCTTCCATCTCCACCCCGGTCTGGCCGCTGCACTCGACCCGTGCGGTGATGCGGATTGATGCCGCCTTTCTCTGCAATTCAAAGTTAACTGTAACTCGTGTCAGGGCGATCGGATGGGCGAGGGGGATCAGCTCGGCGGCGCGCTTTGCCGCCTGCACCGCGGCGATGCGGGCGACGCCCAGGACGTCGCCTTTCTTCGCGCGGCCCGCGGCCACCAGCCGGAACGTGGCCGGGCGCATGCGGATGCGCCCCGAGGCGATCGCGATACGGTGCGTGGCGGGCTTCTTGCCCACGTCGACCATGTGGGCAGAACCTCCGGCAGTGAAGTGGGTCAATGCTGCGTGGGTCAACACTCTTCGTCGCATCTTGGGCGCTATCATAATCAGATGCGGCTTTTGCTTCCCGTGGTCCTGATCCTCGCCGCGCCCGCGTGGGGCCAGTCCCTGCCCGACCTCGGCGGCGGCGGCGATGCCGGGCTGTCGCCGCAGATGGAGCGGCGCATCGGCGAGAGCATCATGCGCGACATCCGCTTCCGCGACCCGAGCTACCTGGACGACCCGGAGATCGCGGATTACCTCGGCAACCTCGGCGCGCGGCTGGTGCGCACCTCGGCCGGCGCGCGCCAGGACTTCGAGTTCTTCGCGATGCGCGACCACACCATCAACGCCTTCGCGCTGCCCGGCGGCTTCATCGGCGTGCATACCGGGCTGCTGTCCTCGGCGGAGAGCGAGTCGGAGGTGGCCTCGGTGCTGGCGCACGAAGTCGCGCACGTCACGCAGCGCCACATCGCGCGCATGCTCGGACAGCAGCAGCAGCTGCAGATCCCGATGCTGGCGGCGCTCGCCGCGGCGATCCTGCTGGGGCGCTCGCGCCCGGACCTGGCGAGCGGCGCCGCGGCCGCGGCCTCGGCCGGGGCGATCCAGACGCAGCTCAGCTACTCGCGCGACTTCGAGCGCGAGGCCGACCGCATCGGCTTCCAGGCGCTCGAGGGCGCGGGCTTCGACGCGCACGCCATGGCGTCGTTCTTCGAGAAGATGCAGCGCGGCATGCGCGTGTCCGACGACGGCACGCTGCCCGGGTACCTGCGCACCCACCCGATGACCGTCGAGCGCATCGCCGACGCGCAGAATCGCGCCGCGAGCCTGTCGTACCGGCAGCACCCCGACAGCCCGGAATTCCAGCTGGTGCGCGCCAAGCTGCGCGCCGAATCCGGCGACGCGCGCGACGCGGTCGCCTATTTCGACGCGTCGGTACGCGACAAGCGCTACGCCAGCGAGGCCGCCGCGCGCTACGGGCTGGCCGCCTCGCTGCTGCGCGAGCGGCGCGCGAAGGAAGCCGACGCCGAGCTGGCGCGCGCACGCGCCGCGGGCGGCGCGGGCCCGATGATCGAAACGCTGGCCGCGCGCGTGAAGCAGGCGCTCGGCGACCGCGCCGGGGCGGCGGCGCTGCTCGGCGAGGCGTACGCGCGCTATCCTCATTCGCGCCCGCTGCTCTACGCCCAGGCCGACGCGCTGCACGAGGCGGGCCGCAACCCGCAGGCCCTGGATCTGCTCACCGAGTCGCTGCGCCTGTACCCGCGCGACGCCCGGCTGCACCAGCGCCAGGCCCGGACCTACTCCGCGCTCGGCAAGCGCTCGCTCCAGCACCAGGCGCAGGCCGAGGTGTACGCGCTGCAGGGCAGCCTGCCGGCGGCGATCGAGCAGCTGCAGCTCGCGCGCAGCGCGGGCGACGGCGACTTCTACCAGCTCTCCGTGGTGGACGCGAAGCTCAAGGAGCTGCGCGCCCAGTACGCGCAGGAGCTGAAGGACAGGCGCTAGCCCCGGCAGCTATTCCTTGGGCGGCTGGTAGTACGCTTCGTAGAGCAGGTCGAAGGTCTTCTCGGCTTCCGCGAGCAGCTCGGCCTCGTTGCCCGAGCGGCGCTGCGCGCCCTGCAGCAGGGTCTGCACGCCGGCGGCCTCGGCGACCGGGGCGCCGCGCACTTCCAGGAAGTGCACGATGCTGCCGATCTTGACCAGCGCGGGGTTCTTGGCGAGGTCGAGCTTGGCGAGCATCTCCTCGTAGGTGACGTGCGCCTCGCTGTTGGCGAAGTTCGCGCCCTCGTAGCCGAAGCTGATCGCGCCGGAGGGCGCGCCTTCGCTGCGCTCGAGCCAGACCACGGTGGCCTCGGGGTCGACGAAGCGCCGGATCAGCCAGGCGCACGCGAGGCGATCGGCCCACAGCGGCTTGCGCGTCGCCCAGGTGCGCGCGAGCAGCGTCTCGCCGGGCGCGAACGAGGGCTGCGATTGCGTCGGGAACAGCAGCTTGCGCACCTCGGCGTCGGCCTTGGCGAGCGTCTGCTGCGCGCGCTCGCGCGACGCGGCGGGGAAGAAGTCGAGCGCGGCGATGGTCTCGAACTCGCGGCGCTGCTTGTGCACCACGCGCGAGATCGCGCTCGGGTCCGAGTGGCCGAAGCCGACGCGCAGGCTCTCGACGGTCTTGATCAGGTTCTCGTAGCGCGCCGAGCGGTCGAACAGCCGCGTGAAGGTGTCCTGCTGCGCGGGCGAGGTGGCGCTCACCTGCAGCACGTGCGCGATGCCGGCGACCTTGACGATGTAGTCGGTGAGCGCTTCGAGCGACTGGCGGTTGCCCGGCGTGTCGGGCAGGAGGTAGGCGCCCTCGCGCATCACCGCCGCGCCGAGCGACTCGAGCGTGCGCAGCACCCGCATGCGCGCCGCCGGATCCTCGACCGGCAGCAGCGCGACGGTGACCAGCCAGCCGCCCGGGCCGGCAGCGGCAGCGCGTGCGTCGGCGGTCGGTGCGGCCGGGGGAGCCGATTCGTCCATGCGGCATAATAACTTCATGAACTTCGACAAGGAACTCGACGCGCGCGGCCTGAATTGCCCGCTGCCGATCCTGCGCACCAAGAAGGCGCTGACCGATCTCGGCTCGGGCCAGGTGCTCAAGGTGCTCGCCACCGACCCGGGCGCGGTGAAGGACTTCCAGACCTTCTCGCGCCAGACCGGGCACGAGCTCCTGTCGCACGCCGAGGCGAACCGGGAATTCATCTTCTTCATGAGGAAGAAGTGAAGTGGGCGTGCTTTCTCGGCCTGGCGTTGCCGCTGGCGGCTCAGGCCGCTGACGCCACCTTCAGCGTCAAGGTCCTCACGCCGGAAACCGCGCTCAAGGCGGCGCGCGCGGCGCTCGAGAGCTGCCGCAGCCGCGGTTTCCAGGCGAGCGTCGCGGTCGTCGACCGCATGGGAGTGGTGCAGGTGCTGCTGCGCGATCGCTTCGCCGGCGCGCACACGCCCGACATGGCGGCCGCCAAGGCCTATACGGCGGCGAGCTTCCGCACGAATACCACCGAGTTGGCGGAAGCAACGCAGCCGGGGCGTCCCGCGAGCGGCATCCGCAACCGCCCCGGCGTCGCCGCGGTCGGCGGCGGGCTGATGATCGAGGCGGGCGGCTCGCTGCTCGGCGCGATCGGCGTGTCGGGCGCGCCCGGGGGGCGTGAGGACGACGCCTGCGCCGCTGCGGGAATCGCCGCAATCCGGGAAGATATCGAACTATGAAAGCGCGATGGATCAGGCTAGGCGTTATCGAACAGGCGCAGTTCGACGCGGCATACGCCGCCATCGCCGCGGCGCAGCCGCGCGCCGCGGCGCCGGTGCTGCTGTGGGGCGAGGAAGCGGCGCGCTATCTGTTCGCGCTGATCGCGCCGCTCAAGTTCGCTCCCGGGCGCAGGCAGCGCTGGCTCCCTTGGGGGCTCGCCGCCGCCGTCGCCACCTACCGCCAGTTCCGCGTGCCGGCGTACCTCGACGGCGAGCTCTACCTCCACGGCCGCGACATCGCGCAGAGCCGCGCGCTCGCGCTGGGCGAATGCGCGGTCATCGCCTCAAGCTTCCTCGCGCGCTTCCCGGGCAGCTGCGTGGCGACGCCCTCGGGCGAGCTCGAGCAGGCGTTCCGCCTGCGCCTCGAAGCGCAGCATGGCTGGCAGTTCGACTACTCCTGGCCGACGGAGCTGGAATGCGTCGCCGCGAGCTGCTTGTCGTAACGCGATGAATCGCCGCGAAGTGCTACTAGGCGCGGCCGCGGTCCTTCTCGTGAGGGACGCCCTGGCGCAGGATCGCGTCCAGCAGGGCGTGAACCGCGTGCGCGGCGCGGCGACGATCAACGGCCAGCCGGCGAAGCAGGGCATGGCGGTGCGCGCCGGCGACACCGTGGAAACGGCGAGCGGCGGCGAAATCGTCATCGTGGTCGGGCGCGACGCGATGCTGGTGCGCTCGAGCTCGACCCTCTCGGTGGTGCAGGACGGCTTCCGGCTGGTGACCGGCGCGGTGCTCTCGGTGTTCGCGCCCAAGCAGCGCCGCGAGCTGCGCACGCCGACCGCCACCATCGGCATCCGCGGCACCGCGGTCTACCTCGAGGCCGAGCGCAGCCGCACCTACGTCTGCACCTGCTACGGCGAGGCGGTGCTCGAGCCGGTCGGGGAGCCCGCGGCGCGCGAGACCGTGCGCACCACGCACCACGAGCAGCCGCGCTACATCATGGCGCGCGGCGCGCCGCGCAGGGTCATGCCGGCGCCGGTGCAAAACCACACCGACGCCGAGCTCGAGCTCCTCGAGGGCCTGGTCGGGCGCAAGCCGCCCTTTGCCGGCAAGGGCTACCGGCGCTATTAGCTAGCGCAGACTCCTGACCACCGCCTCGTTGCCGAACAGCTCCTCGAGCTTCTTGCGGAACGCCGCGGGGACCGCTCCCTTGGCATGCTCTGGCGGATTCCACGCGCTGCCGCCGAGATTGTCGTTGCCGGCGACGCGGGCTTGCGCGAGCTCGGTGCCGGCGGCGTCGAACACGCGCAGCGTCACCTCGTAGTGCAGCGCCGTGTTCTGGTAGGTATCGCTCTTCCATTCGTGGAGCGACAGTAGCGCGAGGCGCTCGGCGCCCGACTTCGCCGCGAGCGCGCGCACGTCCGGCGGGGCGGTGGAGGGGGCGACGCTGATCGCGGTCGCGTTGAAGCCCCTGCGCGAGAGCGCCGACGCGACCGCGCCCGAGAAATCATCGGCCAGCGGCCGGCCGCTCTCGGTGGTGACGTCGAACGGGTTGCCGAAGCCGCCGCGCTGCACGCCGACGAAGTCCGGCGTCTTCTGCCTGTTGACGACATAGGCGCGCGCGTCCTGCGTCGCCACCGCGACCGGGCGTGCGCCCTGCGCCCCCAGCTCCGGCGCCATCGTGTAGTTGTGCTTGTTGCCGACCGCGCAGCCGGTGGCGGCGAGCGCCGCCAGGACGATAAGCAAAAACCTCATGACACCTCCCCGTGAACCAAGCAGCGCCACGCTGCGCCCGCCGTGGACGCAAGTCAAGGCCGGGGGTAATTTCCCGCTAAGGACGGCCGCCCGGCCTGCCGAGCTGTTCGTTGAGCTTGGCGAGCGTGGCCTCGAATCCGGCAAGCCGGGCACGCTCCTGCTCGACCACCCTGGGCGGCGCCTTCTCGACGAAGGCGGCGTTGGCGAGTTTCGCCTTTGCTTTTGCAATCTGGTCCTCGATGCGCGCGATCTCCTTGCCGATTCGCTCCCGCTCCGCCACCGGATCGAGCTCAATCTTGAGCATCACGCTGTGGGGATCGACATGCGTGACAGGAGCGTCCGACTTCGGCAGCGGATCGACATACTGCGAATTCCGGAGAAAGGTGATGGTCGCGGTGCGCGTTGCGTCGTTCGGTGCGCCTGAAATCAGGAAACTGGCGTTTCTGGAGGAAGTGACGTTGGCATCGCTCGCCAGGGTCCGCGCGGCATTGACGGTCCTCTTTGCGGTGGCAACCTCGCCTTCCGCGGCTTCATCGATCTTCTCCGGCTGCGATTTCGGGTAGGGCTGCAGCATGATGGTTTCGCCTTTCTTGCCGGCGAGCGGCGCCACCTTCTGCCACAGCTCCTCGGTGATGAACGGAATCACGGGGTGCGCGAGCCGCAGCGCCGTCTCGAGCACGCGTACCAGCGTGCGGCGCGTGCCGCGCTGCTGCGTCTCGCCGCCTTTCGCCAGCTGCTCCTTGGCGATCTCGACGTACCAGTCGCAGTACTCGTCCCAGACGAAGCGGTAGATGGCGGTGGCGGCGTTGTCGAAGCGGTACTCGTCGAACGCTTGCCCGACCTCGGCCTCGGTGCGCTGCAGAGCGCTGATGATCCAGCGATCCCAAACGGAAAGCTCGACCGCCGATTTTTCATCCTGCCCGCAGTTCTTGCCCTCGGTGTTCATCAGCACGAAGCGCGTGGCGTTCCACAGCTTGTTGCAGAAATTGCGGTAGCCCTCGCAGCGGCCGAGGTCGAAGTTGAGCGTGCGCGCGAAGCTCGCAGCCGAGGCGAAGGTGAAGCGCAGCGCGTCGGCGCCGAACGCCGGGATGCCGCCCGGGAAATGGCTGCGCACGTATTTTCCCGCCTTGTCCTTGTGCTCCTTGCGCAGCAGCCCGGCGGTGGATTTCTTCAGCAACGCGTCGAAGCCGATGCCGTCGATCAGGTCGAGCGGGTCGAGCGTGTTGCCCTTGGACTTCGACATCTTCTCGCCCTCGGCGTCGCGCACGATGGCGTTGATGTAGACGTGGCGGAAGGGCACTTTGCCGGTGAAGTGGCTGGTCATCATCACCATGCGCGCTACCCAGAAGAAGATGATGTCGAACCCCGTGACCAGCACCGAGGAGGGCAGGAAGGTGTCGAGGTCCCTGGTCTTCTCCGGCCAGCCGAGCGACGAAAACGGCACCAGCGCGGAGGAGAACCAGGTGTCGAGGACGTCTGGATCCCGGAGGAGCGTGCCTTTGACACCGTGCTTGGCTCGAACCTCTTCCTCCGATCTTCCGACAAAAATCTTCCCCCGGTCGTCGTACCAAGCCGGGATTTGGTGGCCCCACCAGAGCTGGCGCGAGATGCACCAGTCCTGGATGTTGTTGAGCCACTCGTTGTAGGTCTTGGTCCAGTGCTCGGGGAAGAACTTCACTTCGCCCTTCGCGACCGCGTCCAGGCCTTCCCGGGCCAGTGCTTCCATTGCCACGAACCACTGATCGGTGAGCATCGGCTCGACGATCACGCCGGTGCGCCCGGAGCGCGGCACCCGCAGCTTGTAGGGCTTCTCCGAAACCAGGAGATTCTCTTTCTTCAGATCGGCGACGACCCGCTTGCGGGCTTCGAAGCGCTCCAGCCCCCGGTACTTCGCGGGCGCCTGGTCGTTCAGGTGCGCATCGAGCGCCAGGATGCTGATCGGCGCCAGGCCGTGGCGCTTGCCGACCGCGTAGTCGTTGAAATCGTGGCCAGGGGTGATCTTGACCGCGCCGGTGCCGAACTCCGGGTCGACGTAGTCATCGGCAATGACCGGGATGCTGCGGCCGGTGAGGGGCAGCTTTACCTGCTTGCCGACCATGGACCGGTATCTCTTGTCCCCTGGGTGAACGGCCACGGCGACGTCGCCGAGCATGGTCTCGGGCCGCACGGTCGCTACGCTGATTGAACCCGCATTTCTTCCTTCCTCGTCCTCGAGCGGGTAGCGGATCTCCCAGATCCTGCCGTCCTCCTCCTCGGTGTCGACCTCGAGGTCCGACACCGCGGTGCCGAGCACCGGGTCCCAGTTGACCAGGCGCTTGCCCCGGTAGATCAGGCCTTGCTCATGGAGTTGAACGAATACTTCGACCACGGCGCGCGACATCCGCGCGTCCATCGTGAAATAGCCCGACGGCTGGCCCTCGCGCGTTTCCTCACTTTGGGCGTAGGTCCAGTTCGCCGAGGCGCCGAGGCGGCGCATCTGCCGGGTGATGGTCGAGCCGGATTGCTGCTTCCATTCCCATACCCGCTCGACGAACTTCTCGCGGCCGAGGTCGCGGCGGTGCTTCCCCTGCTCCTCGAGCTGTCGCTCGACCACGATCTGGGTGGCGATGCCAGCGTGGTCGGTGCCGACCACCCAGTTGGCGTTGTCGCCGCGCATGCGGCGGTAGCGGATGAGCGCGTCCATCAGGGTCTGCTGGAACGCATGCCCCATGTGCAGCGTGCCGGTGACGTTGGGCGGCGGCAGCTGGATGCAATAGGCGGGTTTTTCGTCGCCGCGGTGCGCAAACCATCCTGCCGCTTCCCAGCGCCGGTACCACCGCTCCTCGATCCCCGCAGGGTTGAAGCTCTTGTCGAGCACTACTTGGTGGTGTCGGAGGACGACGCCAGGGCACGCGCCACCGACGCCGCCACCGCTTCGCGCACCATCTGGGTGACGCTTACGGTGAGCTGGATGCGCACGCCCTCGACTTCCTTGCCGAGTGCCGAGCTCAGCGTGCGCGCGATGCGCTCCTCGATCAGGCGCTCGATCTCGGGGCCGAGGCGCTCGAGCACGGCGCGCTCGAGCTCGCGCGCCAGCGCTTCGAGCGCCGGGCCCTCGACCGCGCGCCGCGGCGGGCGCTCTTCGTTCACCACCTCGGTGAGCACCGGGATTCCCGCGCCGTCCTTCTCACTCATGGTTCTGCGCCAGGTCGTGGCTGGCGATGCGATAGCCGCGGTCGGTGTAGAAGCGGTAGCGGGTGCGGCCCATCTTTTTCTGTTCTTCTTCCTGGGGAATGATTTCGAGAAGCCGCGCGAAGCGCTCGAAATGCGGCGGGCAGTCGTCGCCCAGGTTGAGCAGCAGCTCGCAGCCGGCGGGAGTCTCGCCGTCCGAGGCGATCAGCACCGGGGTCTCGGCGGCCAGCGGCGCGTGCGCCGCGCAGTGCGGCACGAAGCCGATCGCCGGCCAGGTCCAGAGCATCCGGTCGATGCGGCTCGCGGTCCCGGCGTCGGGGGCGTAGATCAGCATGCGGTTTCCCTGCTTCAGGGCCTTGCCGGCGAGGCGGCAGGCGACCTGCAAGCGGTCCTGCGCATTGAAGTAGAAGTCGATGCTCGTCATTTCCTGCCCGCATGTCTGAGCGCGAAGCGCACCAGCAGCGGCACCGGCCGGCCGGTGGATCCCTTCTCGCGGCCGCTCTTCCACGCCGTGCCGGCGATGTCGAGGTGCGCCCAGCGCAGCTTGCGCGTGAAGCGCGCGAGGAAGGAGGCCGCGGTGACGCTGCCGGCCGGGCGGCCGCCGATGTTCGCCATGTCGGCGAAGTTCGAGCGCAGCTGCTCCTGGTAGTCCTCCCACAGCGGCATCTGCCAGACGCGGTCCCAGGCGTCGTCGGCCGCGGCGCGTATCTCGTCGGCGAGCTTCTGGTCGTTGGCGAACAGCCCCGTGGCGACGTGGCCGAGCGCGATCACGATCGCGCCGGTGAGCGTCGCGATGTCGACCACGGCCGCGGGGTTGAAGCGCGCGGCGTAGGCGAGCGCGTCGCACAGGATGAGGCGTCCCTCGGCGTCGGTGTTCAGGATCTCCACCGTCTGGCCGGAAAGCGTGGTGACCACGTCGCCGGGCCTGCTGGCGGCGCCGCCGGGCATGTTCTCGCAGGCCGGGATCACCCCGACCACGTTCACCGGCGCGCGCATCGCGGCGAGCGCCTTCACGGCGCCCAGCACCGCGGCCGCGCCCGACATGTCGAACTTCATCTCGTCCATCTCGCCCGCCGGCTTGAGCGAGACGCCGCCGGTGTCGAAGGTGATGCCCTTGCCGACCAGCGCGAGCGGTTTCTGGTTCTTTCTTCCTTTGTAATGCAAAACGATGAGCTTCGGCGGCTGGTGCGAGGCGCGCGCGACCGAAAGCAGCGCGCCCATGCCGAGCTTTTCCATGTCCTTGCGCTCGAGCACCTCGACGTCGAGCTTGTAGTCACGCGCCAGCTTCTTCGCCTCGTCGGCGAGGTAGGTCGGCGTGCAGATGTTCGCCGGCAGGTTGCCCAGCGTGCGCGCGAGCGCTGTGCCGTCGGCGGTAGCCACGGCTTCTTTCAGGGCATTTTCCAGCTCGGACTTCGCACTGAGGGGAAGGATGACCTTTTCGAGCGCGGGCGCGGGCGGTTTTTTCTGCGTCTTGAGCTGGTCGAAGCGGTAGAAGGCATCGCGCACGCCGAGCACCGCATGGCGCACGTTCCAGCTCGCCGCTCGCGCGCCCACCCTGGCGTTCACCAGGAACAGCGCCGCGTCTTTTGCGCCCAGCTCCTTGAGCGCATTGGCGGCGGCGCGCACCGCATCCCGGTACGCGGCCTCCGCCGTGTTCTTTTCTCCCAGGCCGGCCAGCAGCACCCGCTCGGCCGCCACCCCCGGCAGCGCGCGCAGCAGCAGCGTCGAGCCGGTCTTGCCGGAGATGTCGCGCAGCGCTTTCTTGAGCGCGCCCCCGGATGCCTGATCGAGGCGGCGCGCGGCGGGGGTCAATTCGCCGCCCTGATAGACACCGACCACCACGCAGCCCACTTTCGCCGCCTCGGGCGAGAGCGTCTTTATGCTAAATTCCACGGGCCGAAAGTATCGCATGATCTTCCAGCGGGCGCTGCTCCGAGAGTTCGCCGGCCTCGCCGGCGCGGTCTTCATGACGCTGTTCGCGATCGCGCTCACCACGCGGCTCATCCGCCTGCTCGGCCAGGCCGCGGGCGGCAAGTTCCCGTCGGACGCGGTGCTCGCGTTCCTCGGCTTCTTCGCGCTCGGCGCGCTGCCGGTGCTGCTCTCGCTCACCATGTTCATCGCGGTGCTGCTCACCATGGCGCGCAGCTGGCGCGACTCCGAGATGGTGATCTGGTTCGGCGCGGGCCAGCCGCTCACCGCGTGGCTCAAGCCGGTGCTGCTGTTCGCGCTGCCGCAGATCGCGGTGATCGCGGGGCTGTCGCTGTTCATCTCGCCGTGGGCGGCGCAGATGGCGGCGCAGTACGCCACGCGGCTGGAAGCGCGGGACGACGTGTCGCGCGTCAGCCCGGGCGTGTTCGGCGAGACCGCCAACCGCCAGCGCGTGTTCTTCGTCGAGTCGGTGTCGGGCGACTCGAGCGCGGTGCAGAACATCTTCGTGAGCTCGGTGCACGGCACCCGCAGCGGCGTCAGCATGAGCCGCAGCGGCCGCACCGAGACCGCGGCCAACGGCGACCGCTTCATCGTGCTCGAGCAGGGCCGGCGCTACGAGGGCGCGCCGGGCGATCCCGAGTACCGCGTCACCGAGTTCGACCGCTATGCGGCGCGCATCGAGCTCAAGGAAAGCAAGGAGGTGACGCCGACGCACAAGAACCTGCCCACCTGGGCGCTGCTCATGACCCCGAACAACCAGAACCTCGGCGAGCTGCTGTGGCGCGTCGGGGTTCCGATCTCGGCTCTGGTGCTGGTGCTGCTCGCCATCCCGATGAGCTTCGTCAACCCGCGCGCCGGGCGCTCGGTGAACCTGCTGTTCGCGCTGCTTACCTACATCGTGTACTCCAACCTGCTCAGCGTGAGCCAGGCGCGCGTCGCGCAGGGCCGCCTGGACTTCGGCATCGGCTGGTGGCTGGTGCACGCGGGCATGATCGCGCTGCTGCTCTTCATGTTCGCGCAGAGGATGCAGGTGATACGCCTCAGGATAGGAAAGTAGTCTCTGAAAATCAGGACTCTCGAGCGCTACCTGGCACGCCAGATCTACGGCGCGGTGGCGTTCGTCATGGTCGGCTTCCTGGGGCTGTTCGCCTTCTTCGACCTGATCCGCGAGCTCGCCGACCTCGGCAAGGCCGACTACCAGCTGCGGCAGGTGTTCACCTTCGTGCTGCTGTCGGTGCCGACGCACGCCTACGAGCTGTTCCCGGTGGTGGTGCTGATCGGCACGCTCTACGTGCTCGCGCACCTCGCGAGCAACTCCGAGTACACGGTGATGCGCGCCTCGGGCCTGTCGCCGCGGCGCGCCGCCGGCGCGCTGGGGAAGATCGGCCTCGCCTTCGTGGTGCTCACCTTCGCCATCGGCGAATGGATCGCGCCCTGGTGCGAGGAGCAGGCGCAGAAGGTGAAGCTGCGCGCCATGAGCTCGATCATTGGCCAGGACCTGTACTCCGGGCTGTGGTTCAAGGACGAGGGCTCGTTCATCAACGTGCGCGAGGCGCGCCAGACCAACCTCCTGAGCGGGCTGCGCATCTACGAGTTCGACTCCGACTACCGCCTGCAGAGAATCACCCTCGCCGAGCGCGCCGAGTACGCCGGCAAGGGCGTATGGCTGCTGCAGGACGTGGCGCGCACCCTCTTCACCACCCTGGGGCCGAGGATCGAGCGCCTGGGCCACGCGGAATGGCGCTCCCGGGTCAGCCCGGACATGCTCGACGCCCTGATCGTGCGCCCCGAACGCATGTCGGCCTGGGCGCTGCACAAGTACACCGAGCACCTCGCCGGCAACAAGCAGAAGACCGAGCGCTACGAGATCGCGCTGTGGAAGAAGGTCCTCTACCCGGCCGCGGCGCTGGTGATGATGGCGCTCGCGCTGCCCTTCGCCTACATGCAGGCGCGCGCCGGCATGGTCGGCCTCAAGGTGTTCCTCGGCATCATGCTCGGCATCTTCTTCCACATGCTGAACAACCTGTTCTCGCACATCGGTCTGCTGCAGAACTGGCCGCCGCTCTCCGCCGCGGTGGCGCCGAGCGCCGCCTTCCTCGCCGCCGCGATCCTCATGATGTGGTGGGTCGAAAGACGCTGACCCTAAAACAGGGACAGACCACGTTTAGCACGCCCGGCCTGGCGCGGCGCCTCGCGTCCATGGCGTACGAGGCGATCCTGCTTTTCGCCGTCGCGTTCTTCGCCGCGTGGCTCTTCTTCTTCGCCAGCGGCGCGCGCGACGCCACCTCCGGCTGGCTGCGCCACGCGCTCCAGCTTTTCGTCGCTACCGTGTTCGCCGCCTACTTCCTCTGGTGCTGGTTGCGCGGCGGGCAGACGCTCGCCATGAAGGCCTGGGGGATCCGGCTGGTGGACGTTACGCCGCAGAAGGCGTTGTTACGTCTGGTCCTCGCGACCTTGCTGCTGCCAATCTCGCTCGTATGGGCGTTCTTCGATCGCGAAAAGCAGTTCCTGCACGACCGCCTCGCGGGGACCCGGCTCGTTTCGGTCAGATAAACGTGGTCTGTCCCTGTTTTCGGGACCGGGGCGCTTATTTCCTGCGCGGCTCCGGGGCCGGGGCTTCGCGCTCCCGCGGCGAGAGCGTCTGGTACTCGGCCCACTGCTCGCGCAGGTTGCCACGCTTCTCGGGCGGGACCTTGACGATCTGCTTGTAGGTCTCGCGCGCCTGGCGCCGCTGCTCGGGAGAGAGCGCCGCCCAGCGCTGCATGCGGCGCGTCACCCGCTCCTGCTCCTCGGCCTTCATGGTCGGGTAGCGCTTGGCGATGCCCACCCACTTGCGCCGGTGCTCGGGCTCGAAGCTTTCCCAGTCGGCTTTCAGCGGGGCGAGGATCTTCTGCTGCTCCGCGGTGAGCTCCGCCCATGCGGGGCGGACCTGGGCCTTGGCTTTGGCCGCGGGCTTGGCCTTCGGCGCGGGCTTGCGTGCCACATCGACCGGGGGCTCGGCGAGCACTGCCGTGGTCAGAAAGAGGGTGAGCAAAAGCCAGAGCAGCCGCATCATTCTTCAGCCACGCGCTTCTTCAGCCAGTTCTGGAAGCCGCGGTCGAGGTAGGCGTCGATCGGCAGGTCGTCGGTGAGCAGCAGCGAGTCGATCTCCTCGAGCTCCGCGGCGCGCTGGTTCTGCTGCCAGGTGTAGATCGCCGCGCCGCCGGCCAGCAGCATCGCCAGCGGCAGCAGCACGCGCAGGGCGACGCCGCCCCAGCCGCCGAAGACGTTGCCGGCCCAGGCGAGCACCGGCGCCGGCTCGGGCCGCTGGTGCGCAAGCGCGCGTTGGCGGGCTTCTTCGAGCTTCCGGGCGACTTCGGGCCTGACCTGGATCCCCTGATTCAGGATGTGACGGATCCTGTTGCCGAATTGCATTTCGTTCATGATTTTGTCTCTAGCGTGATGCCGCGCGCCCTGAGCGCGTCCGCCAAAGCGTGCGCCGCCCGGGAGCAATGCGTTTTCACACTGCCCTCGGAGCAGCGCATTTCCCGAGCGGTCTCCGCCACGTCCAGTTCCTGCACGTAACGCATCATGAAAGCCTCCCGTTGACGCTCTGGCAAGCGGTCGATTTCTTGCCTAATGATTTCAAGCACTTGAGCTTGCTCGTAGCGCGCCGCCGGGCCCTCCTGGACTGCGCTCCCCTCCGCCGGCTGGAGGGTCTCGAGCGGGTCCTGCTCCTCGTCGTCGCGGCCGGGGGCGAGCGAGGAAAGCAGCGTAGTCCACAGCGAGCGCACCTTCTGGCGGCGGAACCAGTCGCGGATCGCGTTCTGCACGATGCGATGGAAGAGCAGCGGCAGCTCGCTCGCCGGCAGATGGCCGTATTTCTCCGCAAGCCGCAGCATGGCGTCCTGCACGATGTCGAGCGCCGCCTCCTCGTCGCGCACGGCGAACATCGCTTGCTTGAAAGCGCGCTTTTCGACGCTAGCGAGGAATGCGGAAAGCTCGCTTCGCGATGCCAGGGGATCCTCTGTTGTTTGTGGCAGATGGTATCAAAAGGCGCCGGCGCGCGACCGCACGCGGCTTGACCGCACCGCACCAAGCCTTTATTCTTCAAAGCTTTTCCGCCACTTCAGGGATTCGATGGACCGCGCGAAGACCACCACGCTCACCGGCGCCGAGATCGTCGTGCGCTGCCTCCAGGAGGAGGAGGTCGAGTACGTCTTCGGCTATCCGGGCGGCGCGGTGCTGTTCATCTACGACGAGCTGTTCAAGCAGGACAAGGTCAAGCACGTGCTGGTGCGCCACGAGCAGGGCGCGGTGCACGCGGCCGACGGCTACTCGCGCTCGTCGAAGAAGATCGGCGTTTGCCTGGTGACCTCCGGGCCCGGCGTGACCAACGCCGTCACCGGCATCGCCACCGCCTACATGGACTCGATCCCGATGGTGGTGCTCACCGGCCAGGTGCCGACCCACGCGATCGGCCTCGACGCGTTCCAGGAGTGCGACACCGTCGGCATCACGCGGCCCTGCGTAAAGCACAACTTCCTGGTGAAAAACGTCCGCGACCTCGCCTCGACGATGAAGAAGGCGTTCCATATCGCGACCACCGGGCGCCCCGGGCCGGTGCTGGTCGACATCCCGAAGGACATCACCACCCACCCCTGCGAGTTCCACTACCCCGAGAGCGTGCAGATGCGCTCCTACAACCCGGTGCGCAAGGGCCACGCCGGGCAGATCAAGAAGGCGGTGCAACTCCTGCTCGAGGCCGAGCGCCCGATGGTGTACACCGGCGGCGGCGTCGTGCTGTCGGATGCTTCCTCCCAATTAAGGGAATTGGTAAGAAGCCTCGGCTTTCCGTGCACCAACACGCTGATGGGGCTGGGCGCCTATCCCGCGACCGACCCGCAGTTCCTCGGCATGCTCGGCATGCACGGCACCTACGAGGCGAACATGGCGATGCAGCACTGCGACGTGCTGCTCGCGATCGGCGCGCGCTTCGACGACCGCGTCATCGGCAACCCGGCGCATTTCGCGCAGAACCCGCGCAAGATCATCCACATCGACATCGACCCGTCGTCGATCTCCAAGCGCGTCAAGGTCGACGTGCCGATCGTCGGCAACATCTCCGATGTTCTCGACGATCTGCTGAAGCTGCTCAAGGGCGCCCGCACCAAGGACCTCAAGGCCTGGTGGAAGCAGATCGACGAGTGGCGCGCCAAGGACTGCCTGCGCTACGACCGCAAGTCCGCCATCATCAAGCCGCAGTTCGTGCTGGAGAAGCTGTACGAAGTCACCAAGGGCGAAGCCTTCGTGACGTCTGACGTGGGCCAGCACCAGATGTGGGCGGCGCAGTTCTACAAGTTCAACGAGCCGCGGCGCTGGATCAACTCCGGCGGCCTGGGCACCATGGGCTTCGGCCTGCCCGCGGCGATGGGCGTGCAGCTCGCCAACCCCGGCGCCACGGTCGCCTGCGTCACCGGCGAGTCGAGCATCATGATGTGCCTGCAGGAGCTCTCGACCTGCAAGCAGTACCGCCTGCCGATCAAGATCATCAACCTCAACAACAAGTACATGGGCATGGTGCGCCAGTGGCAGCAGTTCTTCCACGGCAACCGCTACGCCGAGTCGTACATGGACGCGCTGCCCGATTTCGTCAAGCTCGCGGAAGGCTACGGCCACAGCGGCATGCTGATCGAGCAGCCCTCTGATGTCGAGCCCGCGCTGAAGGAGGCCTTCGCGCGCAAGGGCGACCTGGTGTTTCTCGACTTCATCACCGACCAGAAGGAAAACGTGTACCCGATGATCCCCGGCGGCAAGGGGATCACCGAGATGATCCTCTACGAGGATTTGTGAGCCGCCACATCATCTCCGTCCTCGTCGAGAACGAGGCCGGGGCGCTCTCCCGCATCTCGGGCCTGTTTTCCGCGCGCGGCTACAACATCGAGACGCTGACGGTGGCGCCCACCGAGGACGCCTCGATGTCGCGCATGACCATCGTCACCACCGGCTCCGAGGACGTGATCGAGCAGATCACCAAGCAGCTCAACAAGCTGATCGAGGTGGTGAAGGTGATCGACCTGTCGGAGGCCGAGCACATCGAGCGCGAGCTGATGCTGATCAAGGTGCGCGCCGGCCAGAAGGAGCGCGAGGACATGAAGCGCATGGCCGACATTTTCAGGGGCCGGATCATCGACGTCTCGGACAACACCTACACCATCGAGCTCACCGGCGACACGCGCAAGCTCGACGCCTTCATCCAGGCGCTCGACCAGGGCGCGATCATCGAGACGGTCAGAACCGGGGCGAGCGGCATCGGACGCGGCAATCGCGTCTTGCGAGTTTAGTTTTTTCAGGGGAAAGCAATGAAGGTCTATTACGACAAGGACGCGGACCTTTCGCTCGTCAAGGGCAAGAAGGTCACGATCCTCGGCTACGGCTCGCAGGGCCACGCGCACGCGCAGAACCTGCAGGAATCGGGCATCAAGGTCAGCGTCGGGCTGCGCAAGGGCGGCGCTTCCTGGGACAAGGCGAAGAAGGCCGGGGTCAAGGTCGCGGAGATCGGCGCGGCGATCAAGGGCGCAGACATCGTCATGGTGCTGCTGCCCGACGAGCACCACGCCGCGGTCTATCAGCAGTTCATCGAGCCCAACATCAAGAAAGGCGCCTCGCTCGCGTTCGCGCACGGCTTCAACATTCACTACGGGCTGATCCAGCCGCGCGCCGACCTCGACGTGTGGATGGTGGCGCCCAAAGCGCCCGGCCACACCGTGCGCTCGACCTACGCGGCAGGCGGCGGGGTCCCGATGCTGATCGCAGTTCACCGCAACCCGTCCAAGAAGGCGCGCGACGTGGCGCTGTCCTACGCCGCAGCCATCGGCGGCGGCAAGGCCGGCATCATCGAGACCAACTTCAAGGAAGAGACCGAAACGGATCTCTTCGGCGAGCAGACCGTGCTGTGCGGCGGCTGCGTCGAGCTGGTCAAGGCGGGCTTCGACACGCTGGTCGACGCCGGCTACGCGCCCGAGATGGCGTACTTCGAGTGCCTGCACGAGCTCAAGCTGATCGTCGACCTGATGTACGAGGGCGGCATCGGCACCATGAACTACTCGATCTCGAACAACGCCGAGTACGGCGAGTACACGTCGGGGCCGAAGATCATCGACGAGGGCACGCGCAAGCGCATGAAGGAGGTGCTCGGGCGCATCCAGTCGGGCGAATACGCCAAGGAGTTCGTGCTGGAGAACCGCGCCGGCGCGCCGACGCTACTGTCGCGCCGGCGCATGACCGCCGAGCTGCCGATCGAGAAGGTCGGCGCGCGGCTGCGCGAGATGATGCCCTGGATCAGGAGGAACCGCCTTGTCGATACTTCGAAGAACTAATATGAGATATCTCTTGTTGGCCCTGATCCTGGCCCTCACCGGTTGCACGGAAGACCAGTCCAAGGCCATCGGCCAGCAACCCAAAAAAACGATCGACCGCGTGACGACCGACGTCAACAAGGCAATGCAGCAGGGGCAGGGATCCGACCGGCTGAAGGAGGAACAGAAGTAGCCCGTGACCCCGCATTACCCGCACCCGCTCATCGCCCGGGAAGGCTGGCCGTTCCTCGGCATCGTTTTTGCAGTTTCTCTTTTAATAGGTTTCCTTTTCAGCTGGTGGCTGACCCTGCCGTTCTGGCTGCTCGGCCTCTTCATGCTGCAGTTCTTCCGCGACCCGCCGCGCGCGGTGCCCGATGACCCGCGCGCCGTGGTCTCGCCCGCCGACGGGCGCATCGTCGAGGTCGGCGAAGCGATGGATCCCTACACCCGGCGCAAGGCGCTCAAGATCAGCGTGTTCATGAACGTGTTCAACGTGCACTCGAACCGCTCGCCGGTCGACGGCGTGGTGAAGGAGCGCTGGTACTTCCCGGGCGCGTTCGTCAACGCCGCGCTCGACAAGGCGTCGGAAGAGAACGAGCGCAACGCGCTGTGGCTGCGCACGCGCGAGGGCCACGACGTGACCTGCGTGCAGGTGGCCGGGCTGATCGCGCGGCGCATCCTGTGCTATGTTGACGCCGGCGCCGAGCTCGAGCGCGGCCAGCGCTTCGGCTTCATCCGCTTCGGCTCGCGCGTCGATGTCTACCTGCCGCTGGAGGCCGAGCCTCACGCGGCGATCGGCGAGAAGGTGTACGCCGCGGAGAGCGTGCTCGCATGGCTGACGCCCCCGAATACGAACCGGAAGTAGCGGAAACGCCGCCAGGCGCTCCCGTCGGCCTGCGCCGGCGGGGCATCTACCTGCTGCCGAACCTGTTCACCACCGGAGTGCTGTTCTGCGGCTTCTTCGCCATCGTGCAGGCGATGAGCGGCCGCTTCGACACCGGCGCGATCGCCATCTTCGTCGCCCTGGTGCTCGACGGCATGGACGGCCGCGTCGCGCGCTGGACCAACACCCAGAGCGAGTTCGGCGCGCAGTACGACTCGATCGCCGACATGGTCGCCTTCGGCGCTGCGCCGGCGCTGATCGCCTACACCTGGGTGCTGAAGGACCTCGGCACCGCCGGCTGGATCGGCGCGTTCATCTACTGCGCCGGCGCCGGCATCCGCCTGGCGCGCTTCAACGCCAATATCGCAGTGGTCGACAAGCGCTACTTCCAGGGCCTGCCGAGCCCGGCGGGCGCGGCGGTGATGGCGGGTTTCATCTGGGTGCTGGTCGATTTCTTCGGCATCTCGCCGCGCGAGCACCTGTGGCTCGCGTACCTCACCTGGGCCGTCGCGGTGTTCGCCGGCGTCACCATGGTGTCCAACGTGCCGTTCTGGAGCTTCAAGGAAGTCAACTGGAGGAAGCGTGTGCCGCTGTGGGTGATCCTCGCCTTCGTGGTCGCGCTCTCGGTCGTCGCCTCGCGCCCCTCGCTCGTGCTGTTCGCGCTGTTCCTCGCCTACGGCCTGTCCGGCTACGTCATGTGGGCGCTGGGCCACCGCGTGCGCCCGGTGCTGCCCGAAGAGTGACGCCCGGCCTGCCTACCGGGTCCGGCCGGCTTTCACGAATTCCAGCGAAGCCCTGAACAGCTCGAGATCCTTTTCGTAATCGGCTGCCTCGGCGCGGTCGATCTGGATCCACTCCCTGGAGCTGCCAAGCCCACCGGGTTGAAACGCGACGACGTTGTCCCTTGAAAACCTCAGTTCGGTCGCCGTGCTGGCAGGTAGACGCAACCCGACACCGCGGCCGCTAATGCAGGCGAACATTCTGTCGCTGACGAAATAGGCGTCAAGGCCATTGATCTTTCGTGTGCTGACGCCAGGGAGTTTGAGGAGCACAGCGTCGATCTGCGCCTTGCGGATCGACTCGGGTGAGGGGATGGCCAAGGGAAATCTGCTTACCGAAGTGTCAGTGCGCGCCAGCCGCGCCGCGGGCTTCTTCCGCGAGCCTCGCGTCGGGGCCCGGTTCTGCCCGAAGAGTAATTACGGGATCACCTGTTCCGCCCGCAGCAACAGATCGGGCGGGATCGTGAGGCCCAGCGCCTTCGCGACCTTCAGGTTGATCACCAGCTCGAACTTGGTCGGCTGCTCGATCGGCAGATCGCCGGCCTTGGCGCCTTTGAAGATCTTATCGACATAGGTCGCAGCCCGGCGGTAGTTCTCGATCACGTTCGTCCCGTAGCTCATCAAGCCGCCGACCTCGATGTAATCACGCGCCCCGTAGATCGCTGGTATCCGGTGTTTGGCCGCGAGCTCCGTGATCTGCCGCCGATTGGCCACTACGAGGGGTGCATGCACGACGATCACGCCTTCAACGCGCTCCCGCCTCATGACGTCGAAGGCGGGCTCTATGTCCTGCGGCGTCGTCATGTCCACGCGAACCATTCTCAAGCCAAGCTTCTGGGCAGCTGAGCGAAGCTCCTCGAGGATGGCCGGGAGACTGCTGGAGCGCGGATTTCCCAGCACGGCAAGACTGGATAGCCGCGGCACCGCGGTCATGAGCAATTCAACGTGCTTTGCGCTGATGACGGTGCCCCCACTGGATAGCCCGGTGGTGTTGGCGCCGGGCCGCGCCAGGCTCGCGACGAAGCCGGAGCCGACAGGATCGGCAGTAGCGACCATCACGATGGGAATCGTGCGGGTTGCTTTTTGCGCTGCGCGGATCGCGGGCGACGCCGTGGCCACGATCGCGTCGACTTTCTGCTGGACCAAATTCGCAGCCATCTCGGCCAAGCGCTCGTCCTTGCCCTCCCCGAAGCGAAATTCGATGGCCAGATTCTTGCCCTCGACGTATCCGAACTCGCGCATGCCTTGCAAAAAGGCGTCGGGACGGCCCATCAAACTTCTGCGACTATCGTACCCCTGTGGACCGCAGGGTAAGCGTCCGCCAGCCGCGGCTGCGTGCGATTTCTTTCAGGCGCGCATCTGCGTCGACCGCCACCGGATGCGTCACGCGCTCGAGCAGCGGCAGGTCGTTGATCGAGTCGCTGTAGAACCAGCTTTCCGGAAAATCCTCGAGCGCCTTGCCGCGCCGGTCGAGCCAGCGGTCGAGGTGCTCGATCTTGCCTTCGCGCATGCAGGGGGCGCCGACGATGTCGCCAGTGAAGCGGTCGTTTGCGATTTCGGGCTCGGTGGCGATCAGGTGCTCGACGCCGAACGCCGCGGTAATCGGCTCGGCGAGGAAGCGGTTGGTGGCCGTGATGATCGCGACCAGGTCCTTCTTGTGGGAGGCGAGCAGCGTGCGTGCTGCCGGCAGGATGCGCGGCTTGATTCTCTTGTCGAGAAACGTGGCACGCCAGCCTAGGAGCGTGGCCATGTCGTACGGCGGGTAGTGCCGCAGATAGAAGCGCACGTACTCGAGCACGCCCACTTCGCCGCTGCGGTAGCGGGTGTCCATGTCGGCGTTGGCCTGCTTCTCGGTCCCGGCGACGGCCCCCTTTTCGATCAGAAAGTCATGCCACTCGACGTCGCTGTCGCAGCTAAGCAGCGTTTTGTCGAGATCGAACAGCGCCAGTCTCATGCAGCCGGATGTTCTGCTCGGCGAGCGTGTCGGCGATGGCGTGCACCGCGGCGCGCATCACGTGCTCGTCGATGGCGCCGATGCAGCCGACGCGCAGGGTGTCGACCTGGGTGAGCTTGCCGGGATAGAGGACGAAGCCCTTCTCGCGCACGCGGTCGTAGAACTTCTGGAAGTCGTAGTTCGGGTCGGTGGGCGCGTGGAAGGTCACGATCACCGGCGCCTGGTGGCGCGCTTCCAGGAACAGCTTGAAGCCGAGGCGCGTCATGCCCTCGATCAGCACCTCGCAGTTCCTGCGGTAGCGCGCAAGGCGCGCCGGCTGGCCGCCCTCGGCGACGAACTGCTCGAGCGCGGCGTGCAGCGCGGCGACCACCACCGTGGGCGGCGTGAAGCGCCACTGCGCGGTCTTCTCCATGTTGACCCACTGGTCGTGGAGGTCCAGAACCAGGGAGGGTGAATTGCCTGCGGATTTTTCAAGGGAGTCTCTTGTTACCAAGGCAAATCCCATTCCCGGCGGGCCTTCGAGGCATTTTCCGGAAGCGGCGACCAGGGCGTCGAACGCGATTTTCTGCCCGTCGATCTCGAGAGCGGCAAAAGAGCTCATGGCGTCGACCAGCAGGGAGCGCTTGTGGCGGGCGACGATCTCGGCGACCTCCTTCAGCGGATTGAGAACCCCGGTGCTGGTCTCGCAATGCACCAGCGCCACGTGGGTAATCGATGGATCGCGCTTGAGCGCCGCGTCGACGTCCCCGGGTCTTACAGGTTCGTTTTCTTCAAAATTCAAGGTAGTAGTGCGGCGACCGAGGATGGAGCAGATGCGCGCGATGCGCTTGCAATAGGCGCCGTTCAGCGGCACCAGCACGTGGCCGTCGCGCGGCACCAGCGTGCCGAGCATCGCCTCGACCGCGAAGGTGCCGCTGCCCTGGAGCGGGACGCACACATGACTGTCACGGGCATGGATGATGTCGAGAAGCAACTCGCGCACGCGGCGGTTGATCGCGATGAAGCCGGTGTCGCGCGAGCCCCAGTCGCGCACCATCGCGAGCTTGGTCGCGCTCGAGGTGGTGAGGGGACCGGGGGTGAGGAGGACGGGTTCTTTCATGACTTCTCCAGGTTGAAGCGCCAGGCCTGGGATTTGGCGAGCAGCACGCGGGTGGCGAGCGCGTAGAGCAGGCACACGCCGACCGAGGCGAGCACCACCAGAGTGCCGAGCGCCGCCGCCGGGCCGATGTCGCCGGCCTCGTCCATGTTCATGATCGCGACCGCGGCGAGGATGGTGTGCGGCGCGTAAAGGAACACGACGCACGACAGGGTCGAGATCGACACCACGAAATAGTAGCGCGCGATCTCGAGGATCGCGGGCAGGCACACCGGCACCGTGACGCGCCAGAAGGTCTTGTAGAACGGCACCTTTAGGGAAGCCGAGACCGACTCGTACTCGTCGTCGAGCGCCTTGAGCGCCGTCACCGCCGTGAGATGGCCCGAGGTGTAGTAATGCACAACGGTGGAGATCGCCAGGATCGCCATCGTCTGGTAGAGGAAGTTGATCGGGTTCTGCGGATGGTTGAAGAACATGATGTAGCCGAGGCCCAGCACCAGGCCCGGCACCGCCATCGACAGCAGCGCGAGCAGCCGCAGCGCCGGGCGCAGCGGCCCGAGGCCGCGCGTTTTCTCGAGGAGATACGCGGTGCAGAACACGAACACCGTGCCAATCACCGCGGTCCACGCGCCCATCTTCAGGCTGTTCCAGAACGCCGGCGCGTAGTCGCCGGCGACGAGCGCGTAGTGATAGTGCTTGAGCGTCAGCGTCAGGTTGTACGGCCAGAGCTGGATGAGCGAGGTGTACACCGCCATGCCGAGCACCGCGAGCAGCAGCAGGCACACCAGCGCGCAATAGGCGAGCATCAGGTTGTCGAACAGCCGCCGCGGCTTCGGCATGAATGGCACCGAGCGCGCGGTGAGGTTGGCGGTCAGGCGCCGGCGCACCACCCAGTCGACACCGAACGCCACTACCGAGGGCACCAGCAGCAACAGCCCGACCACGGCGCCGATGGAGAAGTTGAACTGGCCGATCACCTGCTTGAAGACGTCCACGGCGAGCACGTTGAAGTTGCCGCCGATCACCTTGGGCGCGCCGAAGTCGCTGATGGTGTAGCTGAACACGACCGTCGCCGCCGAAAGCAGGCCGTATTTGCAGCCCGGCAGGGTGATGGTGAAGAACTTGCGCAGGCGCCGCGTGCCGAGCGCGTCCGCCGCTTCGTACAGCCGCCCGTCGGCGAGCGCCAGCGCCGCGATCAGGATCATGAGCGCGTGCGGAAAGGTGTTGAACACTTCCGACAGGATGATTCCGGGCGCGCCATAGACGGACACGCCGCCCATCACCCACTTCAGCACGCCCTGGTTGCCAAACCACTGGATGAACGCGATCGCCGGCAGCAGCGACGGCGCGAGCAGCGGGAGGAGCGCGATCAGGCGCAGCGTTCCCTTGAGCGGCATGCAGCTGCGCGTGAGCGCGTAGGCGAACACGAACGCCGCCGGCACCGTGATCGCCGCCACGACCAGCGATACCCACACCGAGTTCCATACCGAGCGCGCGAGGGCCGGGGTGGCGAAGTAGTCGGCGAAGTGCACCAGCCCGACGTAGTTCCCCTGGTTGTCCTGCACCGCGCGCACGAAGATGGCGAGCATGGGCGCGAGCAGGAACACCGCGAGCGCGAGGCCCGCGAGGATGAGCAATGTCCGCGCGGCGAGCTCGACCCCGAGAAGCCGGGGCCGCTCGACGGATAAAACCGCGCTCACGAGGCGAAGACGCGAATCCGGTCGGCGCGCAGCGCGAGCCGCAGCTCGCTGCCTTCGCGGATCCCCAGCTCGCGCATCTGGTTGAGCGAGAAGAACACGCTAAGAGGCTGGCCCTCGAGCTCGGGGACCTGCAGCTCGGCGAGGCAGTGCCCGCCGAGGAACTCGACTTTTGCGATCTGCCCGTGCACCTGGTTGGATTCGCCGTCGAGCGAGCCCTCGACGACGCGATCTTCGGGCCTGAGGTAAAGGCGCACGCGCGTGCCGGCATCATGTAAGGATCCATTCGCGCTGAGAGCGAGCCGGCCTGCCCGGTAGCGTCCCGCGCCGAGCGAGACCGCGTCGAGCACGTTCACCCGGCCGATGAAGTCGGCGACGAACGGACTCGCCGGCTGCTCGTAGATCTCGCGCGGCGTGCCGACCTGCTCGAGCGCGCCCTGGTTCATCACCACCACGCGGTCCGCCATCGACAGCGCCTCCTCCTGGTCGTGCGTCACCATGATGGTGGTGACGCCGACCTTCTTCTGCAGCAAGCGGATCTCGCCGCGCAACCGCACGCGCTCGAGCGCGTCGAGCGCGGAGAGCGGCTCGTCGAGTAGCAACAGCCCCGGCGAGGTGGCGAGCGCGCGCGCGAGCGCGATGCGCTGCTGCTGGCCGCCCGAGAGCTGGCTCGGGTATTTCGGCTCGCTCCCCGGCAGGCCGACAAGCTTGAGCAATTCCGTAACCCGTGTTCGTATCTCGCCACGCGACATCCGCCGGTTGACGAGGCCGTAGCCGACGTTCGCGGCGACGGTCAGGTTGGGGAACAGGGCGTACGACTGGAACACGATGCCGTAGTCGCGCTGCGCCGGCGGCAGCGCGGAGATATCGCGCCCGTTCTGCACGATGCGCCCGACGCTCTGCGTCTCGAGGCCGGCGATGATGCGCAGCAGCGTGGTCTTGCCGCAGCCCGACGGGCCGAGGAAGATGACCAGCTCGCCGTCCCGGACCGACAGGCTGACGTCGCGCAGCGCGACGAAGCCGCCGAAGTTCTTGGAGACCCCCTCGACGGCTAGCGCGGGACCGTCACTTCGGTTCGGCTTTTGCGTTATAGCGCTTGTTCCACTCGCCGAGGATGCGGTCGCGGTTCTTGGCCGCCCAGCCGAAGTCGTTCTTCACCAGCATCTGCTCGTAGTTCGCCGGCACGTTCGCCAGCGGCTTGGCGACTCCCGGGAAGGCGACGATGGCGTAGGCCTTGGCGTAGAGCTCGTTGGCCTCCTTGGTGACGGCCCAATCCATGACCTTGCGCGCCGCGTCCATCTTCTTCGTCGACTTCATGATGGCGGCGGCTTCCATGTCCCAGCCCACGCCTTCCCTGGGGAAGATGAGATCGATCGGTGCGCCCGCGGCCTTGGTGGAGTTGGCGCGGTACTCGAACGAGATCCCCATCACGAACTCGCCGGCGCCGGCCTGGCGGCAGGGCTTCGAGCCCGAGTGCACGTACTGCGCGATGTTCTCGTGCAGCGCGTCCATGTACTTCCAGCCCTCGGCCTCGCCGTAGAGCTGCAGCCAGGCGGTGACGTCGAGGAAGCCGGTGCCGCTCGAGGCCGGGTGCGGCATGGTGATCTGGCCCCGGTAGATCGGCTTCAGCAGGTCCTTCCAGGATTCCGGCTTCGGCAGGTTGCGCTTCTTCGCCTCGACCGTGTTGAAGCAGATGGTCGCGCCCCACACGTCCATTCCCACCCACATCGGCGGTTTCTTCGTGTCGACGAACTTCGGGTTAAGCGCCGCGACGCCCTTGGGCGAATACGGCGTCAGCATGCCTTCCTGCTCGAGCACCAGCAGGCTGGTGGCGGCGAGGCCGAGGATCAGGTCGGCCTGCGGATTGGCCTTCTCCGCGAGCAGCTTGGCGGTGATCACGCCGGTCGAGTCACGCACCCAGCGGATCTCGACGTCGGGCACCGACTTCTCGATCAGGTCCTTGAACCCTTTGAGCTGGTCGGTCTCGAGCGCGGTGTAGACCAGGAGCGGCGTGCGTTGCGCGAGGACGAGCGGCGCGCTGGCAGCCAGGACGAGCAAGGTGACGAACTGCAGCAGATGCTTCAACATGGCGGCTTCCTCCCTTTTCGATATCGTAAATGAAACAGGGACTGCAAGGCGAACTTTCCCACCACCTCGCCGCGTACCGCCCGGGCTGGAGCCTGCCGCGCGCCTTCTACCGCGACGAGGCGCCGTACCGCGCGGATATCGAGCAGATTTGGCGCCGGGGGTGGCTGTTTGCCGGCCACGGCTGCGAGATCCGCAATCCCGGCGACTGGCTGACGCTCCAGGTCGATACCGACTCGATCATCGTCATCCGCGGCGAAGACGGCGCAATACGTGCGCTGCACAACGTGTGCCGCCACCGCGGCACGCAGATCTGCGGCGCGGCGCGCGGCTCGAGCCGGCGCCTGGTGTGCCCGTACCACCAGTGGACCTACGACACGACCGGCGCGCTGGCGTTTACCCGCGGCATGCACGACATTGATCGCAGGGATTTTTCATTAAAAAGAATCTCCTGTGAAACCGTCGAAAACCTGATCTTCATCTGCCTGGCGCAAACGCCGCCGCCGTTCGCCCCGGCGCGCGAGCTGATGGCCCCGTTCCTGCGCCCGCAGGGCTTCGCCCGCGCCAAGGTGGCGAAGAGCGTCGACTACGAGATCGCCGCGAACTGGAAGCTCGTGTGGGAGAACAACCGCGAGTGCTTCCACTGCAACGTCAACCACCCGCAGTACATCAAGGCGAACTGGGACCACTACAACGCCGACGATACATCTCCTGAAATAAGGTCTTCCATTGAACGTGCCGTAGCGCGCAGCGAGGCCAAATGGGCGGCTGCGGGTCTCGCCGTGTCGCACCGCGAGACCGGAATGACGCAGTTCCCGGACGCGGAGCGCGGCATCTGGTACTCGGCCAACCGCACCGCGCTCACCGAAGGCTGGGTAAGCGAATCGATGGACGGGAAGCAAGTCTCCACCCTGATGGGCGCATACCGCGACCCGGACATCGGCACCATGCGCTGCCGCACGCTGCCCAACTTCTGGAACCATTCGAGCTGCGACCACGGCGTGAGCACGCTGCTGCTTCCCGCCGGGCCGCGCAAGACGCTCGCGCGCGTGTCGTGGCTCGTGCACGAGGACGCCGTCGAAGGCCGCGATTACCGGCTCGACAGGCTGATGCCGTTCTGGCAGCTCACCTCCGAGCAGGACTGGGCGATCTGCGAGCGCCAGCAGAAGGGCATCGACTCGACCGCCTACCAGCCCGGGCCGTACTCGAAGTACAAGGAGTACAACGTCGACGCCTTCGTGCAGTGGTACGTCAAGACGCTCGCGTCGTAGTCATCGGGGGCGGCGCGATCGGCTGCTCGATCGCCTACCACCTGGCGCGCTCGGGCGAGCGCGACGTGCTCATCGTCGAAAAGGCGCAGCTCACCCACGGCTCGACCTGGCACGCCGCGGGCCTGGTCGGCCAGCTGCGCAGCAAGCGCAACCTCACGCGCCTGATGCAGAACAGCGTCGCGCTCTACCGCACGCTCGAGCGCGACACCGGGCAGGCGATCGACTGGCGCGAGGTCGGCAGCGTGCGCCTCGCCTCGTCGGCCGAGCGCTGGTCGGAGCTCAAGCGCGCCGCCACCACCGCGCGCGGCTTCAGCTTCGAGATGGCGCTGATCTCGCCGAAGGAAGCGCAGGACAGGTTCCCCTACATCACTCTCGACGGCGTGGTCGGCGCCGCCTGGGTGCCGAGCGACGGCTACGTCGATCCCTCGAGCCTGGCGCAGGCGCTCGCCAAGGGCGCGCGCGCCGGGGGCGTGAAGATCCTTCAAGAGACGCAGGTGACCGGGGTCGAGTCTGAAGACAGGAGAATTACCCGGGTACTGACGGACAAAGGGCCCATCGCCTGCGAGACCGTAGTCATCGCCGCGGGCATCTGGTCGCGCGCGGTCGGCGCGCTGATGGGCGTGCGCATTCCCGCAGCGGCGCTCGAGCACCAGTACGTGGTCACCGAGCCGATGAAATCGCGCGACCCGAAGCTGCCCACGCTGCGCGACCCGGACCGGAACTTCTACCTCAAGCCCGAGGTCGGCGGCTTCGCGGTCGGCGGCTGGGAGATGGGCACGCCTTCGTTCCACGCGAACGGCGTGCCGTTCACGTTCGCGCAGGAGCTCCTGCCGCCGAACATGGAGCGCTTCGAGGAGATCGCGCTCGCCGCCGCCGAGCGCATCCCGGAGTTCGGCAGGCTCGGGCTGAAGCAGCTGATCAACGGCCCGATCCCGGTGTCGCCCGACGGCGAGCCGATCATGGGCCGGGCGATCGAGCGCGACAACGTGTTCGTCGCCTGCGGCTTCACCTCGGGGATCGCCGCCGCCGGCGGCGCGGGCCGGGCGATGGCCGAGTGGATCCTCCAGGGCACCCCCGAGATGGACCTGTGGCCCTTCGACCTGCGGCGCTTCGGCGACTTCCACTCGGGGGGGCGCGCGCTGCACGAGCGCGCGGTGCACGCATACGGCTCGTACTACCACCTGCACTACCCGGGCGAGGAGCTCACGGTCGCGCGCGACGCGCGCCGCAGCCCGCTCTGGCAGCGGCTGAAGGAGCGCGGCGCCGTCTACGGCTCCAAGTTCGGCTGGGAGCGTCCCAACTGGTTCGCGCCCGAAGGCACAACAGCAGTCGATCAGCCGAGCTTCGAAGGCAAGCCGAACTGGTTCGAGCATGTCGCGGCCGAGCACCGCGCCACGCGCGAGCGCGTCGCGCTCTTCGATCTCTCGTCGTTCACCAAGTTCGAGGTGACGGGGAAGGGCGCCTTCCAGGCGCTGCAGCACGTCGTCGCCAACGACCTCGACAAGCCCGACGGCACGGTGGTCTACACCCAGCTCTGCAACGAGAAAGGCGGCATCGAGGCCGACCTCACCGTGGTGCGCCTCGCCGCCGATCGCTTCTACGTGGTCACCGGCTCCGGTTTCGCCGTGCGGGACGGCAATTGGCTTCGCCAGAACGGTGTTGATTTGAAAGAAATCACTTCATCCCGGGCGGTCATCAACGTGCAAGGGCCGCGATCGCGTGACCTCCTGTCCCGGGTGGCTGAAGATGATCTATCAGCATTTCCGTACCTCACCGCACGTGAAATCCGGATCGGCTACGCGCCGGTGCTCGCGCTGCGGGTGACCTACGTCGGCGAGCTCGGCTGGGAGCTGCACGTGCCGGGCGAGTACGCGCTACACCTATATGAGGCGCTGTGGAACGCCGGGCAGGACCTCGGCGTCGCCAACGCCGGCTACCGCGCGCTCGACTCGCTGCGCCTCGAGAAGGGCTACCGCTACTGGAGCAGCGAGCTTTCGCCCGACACCAATCCGTACGAGGTGGGGCTGGGCTTTGCGGTTTCCTTCAGGAAAGACTTCATTGGCCGCAAGGCGCTGGAGCGCATCAAGGCTGAAGGCGTGAATCGAAAGCTGGCCTGTTTCCTGATGGACGGCTTCGTTCCGCTGCACGGCGGCGAGGCGATCCTGCACGAGGGCAAGGTGATCGAGACGGTGACGAGCGGGGGCTTCGGGCACACCGTCGGCAAGTCGATCGCTTATGGGTTTGTGCCCGTGGAGCTCGCGCGAGGAAAAGCCTTTGAAATAGAAAGCTTCGGCGTGCGGCATGCCGCGCGCATCAGCGAGCGGACGCCGTACGACCCGGAGCGCAAAAAGGTGACCGGCTAGATCGTAAACTGTTGACAGTTTGCGACAGGAGCGCGGAGAATCGCGTCCTTGAATAGTCCCACCGTCTTGGAGCTGGTCCAGTCCAGCTCGCTTCCCATGCTGGTGCAGCGTGAGGTCGAGCGCATGATCCTTGCGGGCGAGCTGAGCGTGGGCGAGCGCGTGAACGAGAGCGCGCTCGCGGCGCGCTTCCGCGTCAGCCGTGGCCCGGTGCGCGAGGCGCTGCGCGGCCTCGAGGAGTCGGGCCTGCTGCGTCTCGAGAAGAACCGCGGGGTCTTCGTGCGCGAGGTGTCGATCGCGGAAGCCGACGAGATCTACGACCTGCGCGAAGCACTCGACGACTTGGTCGGCCGGCGCCTTGCCAGGGGCTTTGACGGCGCTGCGCGTAAGGCGGTGCATGCGCTGCTCGACGAGATGGACCGCGCCGCGACCGATGCGGACGCCGCGAGCTATCACATGCTCAACCTGCGCTTCCACGACACGCTGGTCGAGGCGACGGGCAACGCCAAGCTGGTTGCCACCTACCGGCGCCTGATCAAGGAGCTGCACCTTTTTCGGCTGAAGGGACTCACCGCCGGCGGCGGGCTGCCGGTGTCGAACGACGAGCACCGCGCTATCGTGCGCGCGATCGAGTCCGGCGACCCCGAGGCCGCCGGCCGGCGCATGCGCGAGCACGTACGCGCCAGCCGCAAGCGTATGCACAAGGCAGAGGACAGGGAATGAAAATGCAACGCGTAAGCGCGAACGGCAGGACATATCACTGGATGGACCGGCCCCTGGTCGTGATCTGCGTGGACGGCTGCGAGCCGGCCTACATCACCGAGGCGGTGCGCGCCGGCGTGGCGCCGTTCCTCGCGCGCATGCAGGCGAGCGGCACGGCGCTCGAGGCCGATTGCGTGATCCCCTCGTTCACCAACCCGAACAACCTTTCCATCGTCACCGGCGTGCCGCCGGCGGTGCACGGCATCTGCGGCAACTACTTCTTCGACCGCGAAGCCGGTACCGAGGTGATGATGAACGACCCGAAGTACCTGCGCTGCGGCACGCTGCTCGCGGCGTTCGCCGACGCCGGCGCGAAGGTCGCGGTGATCACCGCCAAGGACAAGCTGAGAACGCTGCTCGGCCACAACCTGAAAGGCACCTGCTTCTCCTCCGAGAAGGCGGACGCGGGGATGGTCGAGCTCGTCGGCATGCCGGTGCCGTCGGTGTACAGCGCTGAGCTCTCGGAGTTCGTTTTCGCCGCGGGCGTCAAGCTGATGGAACGCGACCGGCCGGACCTCATGTATCTCTCCACCACCGACTATGTGCAGCACAAGGCGGCGCCGGGCGCGCCGGCGGCGAATGCCTTCTACGCCATGATGGACCGCTACCTCGCGCGCCTGGATGCCCTCGGCTGCACGCTGGCGCTGACCGCCGACCACGGGATGAACGCCAAGCACCGCGCCGACGGTTCGCCCGACGTGATCTACCTCCAGGACGCGCTCGACAGCTGGCTCGGGGCCGGCAAGGCGCGCGTCATCCTGCCGATCACCGATCCCTACGTGGTGCACCACGGCGCGCTCGGGTCGTTTGCGACGGTGTATGTGCAGGAGGATGTGAGGTCCAGGATTTCCTCCCTGAAAGGCATCGAAGCGGTGCTGACGCGCGAAGAGGCCGCGAAGCGCTTCGAGCTAGCGCCCGACCGTATCGGCGACCTCGTGGTGGTGAGCACGCGGCACGTCGTCATCGGCACCAGCAAGGCGCGCCACGACCTCTCGGGCCTCACCGAGCCGTTGCGTTCGCACGGCGGAATCTCCGAGCAGAAGGTGCCGCTGCTGTTCAATCGACGCCTCAAAGGGCTCGAGACCGGCCGGCGGCTGCGCAACTTTGATGCGTTCGACCTGGCACTCAATCACGCGGAAGAGAAGGTGGCGGCATGAGCGCGGTCCTCAAGAACCCGGTGCGCCGGGAAGCATTGCGAATCGCAGGCGAAAAGGTGCACCGCGATCGCACGATCGAGGTGCGCTATCCCTACACCGGCGAAGTCGTCGCCACCGTTCCGAAAGCGACGGTCGACGACGTGAAACGTGCGTTCCGCATCGCGCGCGAGTACCGTCCGAAGCTCACGCGCTACGAGCGCTACAAGATCCTGATGCGCGCGGGCGAGATCATCGCGAGCCGCAGGGACGAGATCGCGCGCGGCATCACGCTCGAGTCGGGCCTGTGCCTGAAGGATTCGACCTACGAGGTCGGGCGCGCGAGCGACGTGCTTCTCTTCGCCGCCAACCAGGCCCTGGTCGACGACGGCCAGGTGTTCTCCTGTGACCTCACGCACCACGGCAAGAGCCGCCGCGTGTACACCACGCGCGAGCCGCTGATGGGGGTCATCTCGGCGATCACCCCGTTCAACCACCCGCTGAACCAGGTGATCCACAAGGTCGCGCCCTCGGTCGCGACCAACAACCGAATGGTGCTGCGGCCGACCAACAAGACGCCGCTCGCGGCGTTCGTGCTCGCCGACGTGCTCTACGAGGCGGGGCTGCCGCCCGAGATGCTGCAGGTGGTGACCGGCGACCCGAAAGAGATCGCCGACGAGATGCTGACCAACCCGGACGTCGACCTCGTCACTTTCACCGGCGGCGTGCCGATCGGCAAATACATCGCGGCGAAGGCGGTGTACAAGCGCCAGGTGCTGGAGCTGGGCGGCAACGATCCGCTGGTGGTCATGGACGACGCCGACCCGGCGAAGGCGGCCGAGCTCGCGGCGAACGGTTCCTACAAGAATTCCGGCCAGCGCTGCACCGCCGTGAAGAGGATTCTGGTTCACGAGAAGATTGCGGAAGAATTCGTTTCTCACCTTGTAGAAAAAACCAAACGCTGGTCCTACGGCGATCCGCTCGACCCGAAGGTGGACATGGGGACGGTGATCAGCGAGCAGGCGGCTTCGAGCTTCGAGGGGCTGGTGAACGAGGCGGTGTCGAAAGGCGCGCGGCTGCTCTGCGGCAACGCGCGCAACGGCGCGCTCTATTCGCCGACGGTGCTCGACCGCGTGCAGCCCGAGATGCCGCTGGTGAAATACGAGACCTTCGGGCCGGTCTCGCCCGTGATGACGTTCAAGAGCGTGGACGAGGCGATCCGCCTGGTGAACTCGACCGACTTCGGCCTTTCCTCGGGCGTGTGCGCCAACCGGCTGGACGACATCATGCGCTTCGTGAAGGAGCTCAACGTCGGCAGCGTGAACGTATGGGAGGTGCCGGGCTACCGGCTGGAGCTCACCCCCTTCGGCGGGATCAAGGACTCGGGCCTGGGGTACAAGGAAGGGGTGCAGGAAGCCTGCAAGAGCTTCACCAACGTGAAGACCTATTCGCTCCCGTGGTGAGCTCCTAGCGCATGCAAACGCTGGTCACCGTCCTGTCGGGGATCGCGCTGCTGGTCTGGGGCACGCACATCGTGCGCTCGGGCGTGCTGCGCGTGTTCGGCGGCAGCCTGCGCCGCGTGCTCGCAGGCAGCATGGCGAACCGCGGCACCGCGTTTCTCGCCGGGCTGGGCGTCACCGGGCTGGTGCAGTCCTCGAGCGCCACGGCGCTGCTCGCCGGCTCGTTCGTCGGCCAGAACCTGATGGCGCTGGCGCCGGCGCTCGCCATCATGCTGGGCGCCGACGTCGGCACCAGCCTGATGGTGCAGCTGTTCTCGCTGGATCTCTCGTGGCTGTCGCCGCTGCTGATCGGCTTCGGCGTTCTGTTCCACCTGACACGCAAGGCGACGCGCGCCGGGCAGGTGGGGCGCATCGCCATCGGCCTCGGGCTGATCATCCTCGCGCTGCAGATCATCCTGCAGGCGGCGCGGCCGATGACCGCGGCGGCCGGGGTCAAGGTGATCTTCGGCACGCTGTCGGGCGACCCGCTGCTCGACATCCTGCTCGGCGCGGTGTTCACGCTGATGGCGTGGTCGAGCCTGGCGGTGGTGCTGCTGACCGCGGCCTTCGCCTCGAGCGGCGTCATCAGCCTGCAAGTGGCCCTGTTCCTGGTGATCGGCGCCAACCTCGGCAGCGGCATCGTCGCGGTGGTGGCGACCGCCGGCGCCGGCGGCGCCAGCCGGCGCGTGGCGCTCGGCAACCTGCTGTTCAAGCTGCTCGGTTGCGTCATCACCGTGGGGCTGCTGCGCTGGATCGAGCCGCTGCTCACTCTGCTCGACCCCGACCCGCAGCGGCTGATCGTCAACTTCCACACCGCGTTCAACCTGCTGCTCGCGGCGACGCTGATCTGGTTCACCGTGCCGATGGCGCGGCTCACCGAGCGGCTGCTGCCCGACGACCCGCACAAGGACGCGCGCATCGCCGCGCGCCACCTCGACCCGGCGGCGCTCGACAGCCCGGCGCTCGCCACCTCCAACGCCGCGCGCGAGGTGCTGCGCATCGGCGACATCATCGAGGCGATGCTCGCCGGCCTGCTCACCGTCATCCGCACCAACGACGCCCAGCTCGCGCGCCAGCTGCGCCGCATGGACGACGACGTCGACGACCTGTACACCGCGATCAAGCTCTACCTGACGCAGCTGGGGCGCGAGGCGCTCGACGAGCGCGACGCGCGGCGCTGGGCCGACATCATCTCGTTCACCATCAACCTGGAGCACGTCGGCGACATTATCGAGCGCATGCTCGACGACCTGGTGGACAAGAAGATCGCGCACCGGCTGGAATTCTCCGAGGCCGGCATGGCCGAGATCTGCGACATGCACGCGCGCGCGGTCGCCAACCTGCGCCTGGGGCTGAACGTGTTCCTCAACGGCGACCTGAAGAGCGCGCAGAAGCTGCTCGCCACCAAGGTCGAGCTGCGGCAGCTGCAGCAGCAGTACGCCGACACGCACCTCGGCCGGCTCGCCGGGCAGACGGTGCAGTCGATCGAGACCAGCTCGCTGCACCTCGACATCATCAACGACTTCAAGCGCATCAACTCGCATATCTGCTCGGTCGCCTACCCGATCCTCGAGCAAGCCGGCGCGCTGCAGCCGACGCGCCTGCGCGAGGAGTTCGCCAATGGCGACGTCAAGCAAAAGCACGCCTAGAGATCTCGCCTCCGAGGGGGACGTGAATCTTTCTCCCCGGAGAGGCCGGTGGCAGGCGAAGCATCTCGGCGCGAAAGCGCGGGCGCTGCTCGCCGAGGACGAGCGCTACTTCCTGCGCCAGTCGCTTTCGACGCCGTGCCTGGACGCGGTGAAATCCGCCTCGGGCATCTGGCTCGAGACGGCGGACGGCCGGCGCATCATGGACTTCCACGGCAACAGCGTGCACCAGCTCGGCCACGGCCACCCGCGCGTGCTCGAGGCGGTGAAGCGCGCCCTCGACACGCTGCCATTTTCTCCGCGGCGTTACACGAATCAATATGCAGTGAGCTTGGCAAAGAGGCTTGCCGAGCTCTTCCCCGGGGATCTCAAAAAGGTCTTGTTCGCCCCGGGCGGCACCGAGGCCATCGGCATGGCGCTCAAGCTCGCGCGCCTCGCCACCGGCCGGCACAAGACGATCTCGATGTGGGACTCGTTCCACGGCGCCTCGCTCGACGCCATCTCGATCGGCGGCGAGGCGCTGTTCCGCAGCGGCATCGGGCCGCTGCTGCCCGGTGCCGAGCACGTGCAGCCGTGCGACCCGCGCCACTGCCATTTCGGCTGCGGCGGGAAATGCGACGCGCGCTGCGCCGACTACGTGGAGTACGTGCTGGCGAAGGAGGAGGACGTCGCGGCGGTGATCGTCGAGACGGTGCGCTCGACCGACGTCCAGGTGCCGCCGCGCGCGTACTACCGGAAGCTGCGCGCCGCCTGCGACCGCCACGGCGCGCTCCTGATCCTCGACGAGATCCCGGTGTGCCTCGGGCGCACCGGCACGATGTTCGCCTTCGAGCTCTACGGCATCGTTCCCGACATGGTGGTGCTCGGCAAGGGGCTCGGCGGCGGCGTTTTCCCCATGGCGGCGCTGATCGCGCGCAGGGGGCTCGACATCGCCGCCGGGCGCGCGCTCGGCCACTACACGCACGAGAAGAGCCCGGTCGGCTGCGCGGCGGCGCTCGCCGCGCTGGACGCGATCGAGGAAGAGAAGCTGCTTTCCCGGTCCAAACGCCTGGGTGAACGGGCTCTGTCGCGATTGAAGGAAATGAAACAAAAATTTCCCTCGATCGTGGAAGCGCGCGGGATCGGCCTGCTGCTCGCGCTCGAGCTGAAGGACGCGGCGCTCGCGGAGGAGGTCATGTACCGCTGCCTCTCGCAAGGCCTGTCGTTCAAGGTCGGGCAGGGCAACGTGCTGGTCCTCGCGCCGCCGCTCATCATCACAGAGGCGGAACTGGATCGCGCGCTCGAGATCGTCGAACAGTGCCTGACCTGAGCCTCGGGGTCACGCTCGCGGTGCTCGGCGCGGCGGCTGCGCACGCGATCTGGAACGCGATGATCAAGTCGAGCAGCGACGTGCTGTTCGACCTGACGCTGGTGGTGTTCTGCGCCGGCCTGGTGACCGCGCCGTTCATGCTGGTGGTCGCGGCGCCGGCGCCGGCGGTGTGGCCGTACATCGCGGCCTCGATGGCGATCCACATCGCGTACTACGTCGCGCTGGTCGGCGCGTACCGTGCCGGCGACCTGTCGCACGGCTACCCGATCATGCGCGGGCTTGCGCCCCTCATCGTCAGCCTGAGCGCGCTTTTCTGGCTGGGAGAATCGCCGCGGCCGCTGGTCTGGGTCGGCGTGCTGCTGATCTGCGGCGGTGTGCTGTCGCTCGGCTTCGCCGGCTTCCGCTGGGCCGAATCGCGCGTCTCGCTCGGCTGGGCGCTCGCCAACGCGGTCATCATCGCCTCCTACACGCTGGTCGACGCCGCGGGGGTGCGCGCCGCAGGCAACCCGGAGACCTACGTCGTGTGGCTGTTCACGCTCGACGCGCTGCCGTTCTCGCTGTTGATCATGTGGCTGAAGCGAAAGGAGCTGGTTCCGTATGCGCGCCAGTTCTGGCTGCGCGGCCTGATCGGCGGCGCGCTCTCGGCCGGCGCCTACGGCGTCGTGCTCTGGGCAATGGCGCGCGCGCCGGTCGCGGCGGTCGCGGCGCTGCGCGAGACCTCGGTGATCTTCGCCGCGCTGATCGGCGCCTGGCTCCTCAAGGAGGGCCACATCGCGCGCCGGCTCGCGGGCGCCGCCACGGTCGCTGCCGGGGTAATTGCATTGAAAATTTGAGGGACGAAGAGTGACCGCTCTCCCCTCTCATGCCCAAACCGTAATCATTGGCGGCGGCATCGTCGGCGCGAGCGTCGCCTACCACCTGGCGAAGCTCGGCAGGCGCGACATCGTGCTGCTGGAGCAGGGCCGCCTCACCTGCGGCACCACCTGGCACGCGGCGGGCCTCGTCGGGCAGATGCGCCCGAACCGCTCGATGACGCGCATGAGCCAGTACGGCATCCAGCTCTACTCCAGCCTCGAGCAGGAAACCGGCCTCGCCACCGGCTGGAAGCGCTGTGGCAGCGTGAACGTCGCGCGCACGCCCGAGCGCTGGATCGTGTTCCAGCGCCAGGCGGCGATGGCGCGCAGCTTCGGCATCGAGGTCGAGCTGATCACGCCGCGCGAGGCGCTGGAGAAGTGGCCGCTCGCGCGCATCGAGGACCTGCAGGGCGCGCTCTGGTTTCCCGCCGACGGCAAGGCGAACCCGGCCGACCTCGCGATGAGCCTCGCCAAGGGCGCGCGCAACCTGGGCGTGAAGATCCAGGAAGGGGTACGCGTCAGTGCGGTTCACAAGGAGAAGGATTTTGTAAAAGGCGTGGAAACCACCGCCGGCCCGATCGCGTGCGAAATCCTGGTCAACTGCGCCGGCCAGTGGGCGCGCGCGCTCGGCGCGCAAAGCGGCGTCAGCGTTCCGCTGCATTCGGCCGAGCACTTCTACATCGTCACCGGGCCGATCGCGGGCGTGCACCCGATGCTGCCGGTGATGCGCGACCCCGACGGCTTCATCTACTTCAAGGAGGAGGTCGGCGGCCTGGTGATGGGCGGCTTCGAGCCGGTGGCGAAGCCCTGGGGCATGGCCGGCATCCCGGAGAGCTTCGAGTTCGAGCTGCTGCCCGAGGACTGGGACCAGTTCCAGCCGCTGATGGAGGCGGCGATCCACCGCGTGCCCGCGCTCGAGACCGCGGGCGTGAAGATGCTGCTCAACGGCCCGGAGAGCTTCACGCCCGACGGCAACTTCATCCTCGGCGAGGCCCCCGAGGTCAGGAACTACTTCGTCGCCGCGGGCTTCAACTCCGCGGGCATCGCCAACGCCGGCGGCGCGGGCAAGCTGCTCGCCGAGTGGATCGCCGGCGGCGAGGCGCCGATGGACCTGTTCGAGGTCGACATCCGCCGCTTCGGCGCCTTCGCCGCGGACGCGAAGTGGCTGAAGGAGCGCACCGTCGAGACGCTCGGCCTGCACTACGCGATGCGCTGGCCGCGCCACGAGCTCGAATCCGGGCGCCCGCAACGCGTTTCACCGCTCTATTCGAGATTGAAATCAAAAGGGGCCCAGTTCGGCTCCAAATTCGGCTGGGAGCGCCCCAACTACTTCGGCCCGCCGATGCAATACACCCTGGGCCGCCCGAGCTGGCTGGAAGCCTGTATTGCCGAGCAGCTTGCGGTTCGACGAGCGGTCGGGATCTTCGATCAAACGTCCTTCGGCAAGCTGCGGGTGCGCGGGCGCGACGCACTCGCGCTCCTCGAGCGGGTGTGCGCGAACAAGATCGGCAAGCTCACTTACACCGCGATGCTCAACCGCAAGGGCGGATTCGAGAGTGACGTCACGGTGCAGCGCTGGGCGGACGACGATTTCTTCATCGTCACCGGTTCGGCTCAGCCGGTCAGGGACAAAGCCTGGCTTCTTAGAAACAGGAAACCCGATGAGGATGCCACGGTCGACGACCTGACCGATCGCTGGTCGGTGATCTCCCTGCTTGGCCCTCTTGCGAAAGATGTTCTTGATAAAACCGATATCGGGAGCGCGCGCCCGGCCCCCGCGTCCTACGTCGGCGGCCCGGGCACCGAGCTGTATGTGCCGGTCGAGGATGCGCCAGAACTGTACGACCGGCTATGGGCGGCCGGGAAGGATCTCGGCCTGAAGGATTGCGGCTACTACGCGCTCGACGCGCTGCGCATCGAGGCCGGCCGCCGTGCTTTCGGGCCGGAACTGTCGCCAGATTGCAATCCTTATGAAGCAGGGCTCGCCTTCGCGGTGCGCCCCGAGCTGCGCAAGCCTCCGGAGCGGCTGGCGAAGCGCCTGCTGATGTTCACCTTCCCCGCGACCGAGCTGTTCGCCTGGGGCGGCGAGCCGATCCTGCGCGACGGCAAGCCGGTCGGCGAGCTCTCCTCGGTCGGCTACAGCGCGACGCTCGGCTGCATGGCCGGCATGGGCTTCGTGTATTCCGAGGACATTGCCGGCCGCTACGAGATCGAGGTATCTGGCACGAAGGTGGCGGCGAGCGCGTCGCTGAAAGCCCCTTGGCGCGGGTAGTCCGCACCGACCGCGAGCTCGAGCTGCCCGGCGTCGACGCCGCGCTGCGCGCGGCCGGGCATGAGCTGGTTCTTCTTCAGGACGGCGTTCCGGAAGAAATCCTGGTCCACGAAACGCGGGAAGCCGAGCTGCTGCTGATGTGCTACACGCCGGTAACGCGCCGCGTCATCGAAGCCGCGAGCAAGCTGAAAGGCATCGTCAAATATGGCGTCGGCATCGACGCCATCGACATCCCGGCGGCGCGGCAGCGCGGCATCCCGGTGGCGAATGTCCCGGAGTACGCCGAGGAAACCGTCGCCGAGGGCGCGTTCGCGCTGCTGATGGCGCTGGTGAAGAAGCTCAAGCCCCTGCAGCGCGCCATGGAGCGCGCAGGCTGGGTCTGGCCGACGCAAGAATGGCTGGCAGGCGAGCTCGCCGGCAAGACCGTCGGCCTGGTCGGGCTCGGCCGCATCGGCTCGAGCTTCGCGCGCATGGCGGGCGCATTTCGCATGCGCGTGCTTGCGTTTGATCCTTACGTAGGAGGAACCGCAACCGACCTGCGCGCCATGCTGGCCGAGTGTGATTTCGTCTCGGTCCACTGTGTGCTGAACGACGAGACGCGGCACCTCATCGGCGAGGCCGAGCTGCGCGCGATGAGACCGGCTGCGGTCCTGGTCAACGTATCGCGCGGCGCGATCGTGGACGAAACCGCGCTCCTGCGCGCCCTTCAGGAGAAGCGCATCGCCGGCGCGGCGCTGGACGTGTATTCGCGTGAGCCGCTGAAAAAAACCGGTCATCCGCTGAGCGCGCTCTACGCGATGGACAACGTGATCCTGTCGCCGCACCTCACGTTCTATTCGCGCGAAGCGATGGCGCGGCTCGAGGCCGAGACGCTGGAGCGCTGCCGCGAGGTGCTGGAAGGAAAGCCGCTGACCGTCAGGTCGCGCGACCCGCGCCTGCGGGCGCAGATCCGCGGAGTCCGCTTCGTCGACTGAAGTAGTCCTGCGCGGCGAGCGCCGCTTCGTGCGTCAGGGTCTTCTCGTGCAGCACCTTTTCGAATGGCAGCAGCGCGAACTCGGAGACCTCGCCGTCCTGGTTCTTCGGCTCGAAGTCCGCGGGCAGGTCGAGGTCGTAGACGTGGATCACCTCGGACTGCACGCCTTCGGGCACCTCGCGCAGGACGCGCACCGATCCGCCCCGCGTCGCGCGGCGCGCGAGCTCGGCGGGGATGCCTGCTTCTTCCCAAGCCTCTTTTATTAATGTTTCTTCCAAGGAGAATCCTGCGCTGATGCCGCCGCCGACGAGGTTGTCGAGCATTCCGGGGTCGATCGGCTTCGTCGAGCTGCGCCGCGCGAGCCACATCCGCCCGCCGGGCGCGATGCCATTGACGTGCACCGCGTGCGTTGTCAGGCCGAAAGGCCGCGCGGCTGCGCGCTCGATCTCGAAGCCGCCGTCCACCGCGTAGCGCTCGTTGCGCCAGCCGGGGATGAAGCCTTCCTGGGCGAGTGTCTCAATCACCGGACTGAGCGCATCCTTGTCGAGCAGACGCACCTCGTCGGCACTTGTGCGGAATACCCCGGGCCACGCCGCGAGGCGCGCGGCGAGCTCGGGCCGCAGCCAGCCGATTTTCGCGCGCCCGGCGACGAGCGGCACGAACAGCTCGGGCCGGAACCGGGAGCTCACCGCCGCAGCGCCAGGGCGCAGACGAAGGCGAGCAAGCCGCCGACGCCGAGCGCGGCGAAGGCCAGTCCCCAGGAAACCGCCGGCCCGGCGCCGGCGCCGGCTGCCAGGTCGAGGACCAGCCCGACGCCGAGCGGCGCGATCGCGCCCGCGCCGAACCCGGCGAACCCGCGCCACGCCAGCACCGCGCCGAGGTAGCCCGGCCGCACGGTCTCCGAGATCGCCGTGGTCAGCACCGGAGAGTCGCCGAGAGTGACGAACGCGTAAGCGAGCGCGAGCGGGACCAGGATCAGCGAGGGCGCATGCACCAGCCAGCCGATGGAGAAGGAAACGATCGCGCCGGCCGCGGCGAGGGTCACGAGGACCGGGCGCCGTCCTGCGCGGTCCGAGAGCCGGCCCATGGTGAAGGCCGCGATCGCGCCGACCGCATGGAGCAGGGCGGAGAGCCAGGCGCCCGAGACGGTGGCGCCGCTCACGGCGGCGCCCTGCAGGGCGAAGCCCGCGGCGAGGAAAGCCGGGATCCACGCCCACATGCCGAGCAGTTCCCACGAATGGGCGATGTAGCCGGCGATGAGAAGCCGCGATTCGCGGTTGTGCACGATTTCGTCGCGCAGCCGTCCCTGCGCCGGCCGCGGGTGGACGCGGTTCGCGAACGGCGCGATCGAGGCGAGCAGCACCAGCGCGCCGGCCGCCGGCAGCAGCCCGCTCAGCAGGAACCCCGCCTGCCAGCCGCCGATGCCGATGCCGAGCGCGGCGGCCCCGAGCGATGCGCAGTAGCCGGCCGAGGTCGAGGCGATGAGCCAGCCCATCGCCTTGCCCCGGCTCGCCGGCTCGACCTCGTCGGACAGCAGCATCACGAGCGGCGTATAGACCCCGCCCTGCGCCAGGCCGACCAGACCGTAGAGGACGATCGCCGACCACCAGTCGCGCGCGAGGAAACCGAAGGTCGCGCTCGCCGCCGCCGCGGCGAGCGCCGAAACGATCACCATGCGCTTGGCGCCGAAATGATCCGCCGCCCATGCGAAGCCGAAGACCGACGCCGCGTAGCACAAGGTGAAGCTGGAGACGATGGCGCCGGCCGCGGTCGCGCTGAGCGCCCATTCGACCGTGATCAGCGGGATCACCGCCGCCACCGTCATGAAGGTGGCGAACAGGAACACGCGCGCGGTGCAGATGGCGAACAGGCGGCCGGTGGTCATCATCGGTTGCCCATTATTCATCTTTCGGGCTATAGTTCCGGCATGCAACAGGCCAAGCTCCTGCTTTCCCTTCCCCTGGCGCTCCTCGCGCCGGGCCTGCTGCTGCGCCCCGCGCGCTAAATACTCCTGCCCACAATCCGAGTTGCGACCGGGCCTGAAAAAGGCCAAGGACTCATGACATGAGCACTCATCTCACTACCGACAATTTGATCATCTTCGACACCACCATGCGCGACGGCGAGCAGAGCCCGGGCGCGTCCATGACCCGGGACGAGAAGCTGCGCATCGCGCGCGCGCTGGAGCGCATGAAGGTCGACGTGATCGAGGCCGGCTTCCCGGCCTCGTCGAACGGCGACTTCGAGGCGGTGCAGGCGATCGCGCGGGTCGTCAGGGACTCCACGGTCTGCGGCCTGTGCCGGGCCAACGACCGCGACATCCAGCGCGGCATCGACGCGCTCAAGGACGCGAAGGGCCGCTGGCGCATCCACACCTTCATCGCCACCAGCGCGCTGCACATGGAGAAGAAGCTGCGCATGACGCCCGAGCAGGTGCTCGAGCAGGCGAGGCAATCGGTGCGCTTCGCCCGGCGCGCGTGCCCGGACGTCGAGTTCTCGCCCGAAGACGGCTCGCGCTCCGATCCCGATTTCCTCTGCCGAGTGCTCGAGACGGCGATCAGGGAAGGGGCGACGACCATCAATATTCCGGACACCGTGGGTTACGCGGTGCCGCAGCAGTTCGGCGAGTTCATGCGCAACCTCAGGGAAAGGATTCCCAATTCCGACAAGGCGGTCTGGAGCGTCCATTGCCACAACGACCTCGGCATGGCGGTGGCCAACTCGCTCGCCGCGGTGATGATCGGCGGCGCGCGCCAGGTGGAGTGCACCATCAACGGCCTCGGCGAGCGCGCCGGCAACACCTCGCTCGAGGAGATCGTGATGGCCGTCAGGACCCGGAATGATTTTTTTCATCTGAAAACCCGGATCGATACCACGCACATCGTCCCCACTTCCCGGTTGGTATCGCAGATCACCGGCTTCGTGGTGCAGCCGAACAAGGCGGTGGTCGGCGCCAACGCGTTCGCCCATGCCTCGGGCATTCATCAGGACGGCGTGCTCAAGGCGCGCCAGACCTACGAGATCATGCGCGCCGAGGACGTGGGCTGGAGCACCAACAAGATCGTGCTCGGCAAGCTCTCGGGGCGCAACGCCTTCAGGCAGCGCCTGAAGGAGATCGGCATCGAGCTCGACAGCGAGGACGCGGTCAACAAGGCGTTCCAGCGCTTCAAGGACCTCGCCGACAAGAAGACCGAGATCTTCGACGAGGACCTGCAGGCGCTGGTGTCGCAGGAGGCCGGCAGGTCGTCCGAGGAGCACTGGAAGCTCGTCACCATGAACCAGGCGAGCGGCATGGCCGAAAAGCCCCATGCTTCAGTGGTCCTGAAAGAAAACGGAACCGAGAAACGCGCAGACGCGCAGGGCGACGGGCCGGTCGACGCCACCTTCAAGGCGATCGAACACCTGGCGAAGAGCGGCGCGGAGCTGCTGCTCTACTCGGTGAACGCGGTGACCACCGGCACCGAGTCGCAGGGCGAGGTGACGGTGCGCCTGGCGAAAGGCGGGCGCGTGGTGAACGGCGTCGGTGCCGACACCGACATCGTGGTCGCCTCGGCCAAGGCCTACATCAGCGCGCTCAACAAGCTGGAGAGTAAGATCGAGAGGTTGAATCCGCAGCACCAGCTGTGACCGGGGGAGGGAGCATGCACGGGCAGATCAACCGATTCGGCGGCGTGCTGGTCGACGCGTTCCACTACCTCGCGCTGTTCGCGATCGGCGGCGCGATCGTGTGGTCGGCGGTGCACGCGTTCTTCGGCATGATGGGGCAGGGGCAGGCGTCGATCGAGGACATCCTGCTGCTGTTCATCTACCTCGAGCTCGGCGCGATGGTCGGCATCTACTTCAAGACCAACCACATGCCGGTGCGCTTCCTGATCTACGTGGCGATCACCGCGCTCACCCGCATGCTGATCGGCGACATCCAGGCTCACCACCGCCCGGACATGGGTATCGTGCTGGTCTGCGGCGGCATCCTGCTGCTCGCGTTCGCCACGCTCGTGATCCGCTACGGCTCGGCGCGCTTTCCCTCGAGCGAGGCCGGCCGGCAGTGAGGCGCCTCGCGCTCGCGGTGGCGCTCGCGGCGCTCGGCCCGGCGCACGCGCAGATGTACAAGTGCGTCGACGAGCGCGGGGTCACGCACTATTCCGACAAGCCGAGTCCCGGCTGCAAGGGCGGCAAGGTCGACATCCAGGCGAGCCCGCCGCTCTCCGGCGCGGTGGCGCCGCGAGCCGAGGACCTCGCCCGGCAGGACGCCGAATTCAAGCGCCGCCGGCTCGAGCAGGAACAGGCGCAGGCCGCCGACCGCAAGGCGCTCGAGCAGCGCTGCGGGCGCCTGCGGCAGGAACTCGGTGTCCTGTCCAGCGGATACCGCGTCGCCAAGATCACCCCGCAGGGGGAGCGCGTCTACATGGAAGACGCGACCCGCGACGCGCGGCTGGCGCAGGTCAGGGAACAGATGCGCGGCTGCCCGTGATGCGCCGCTCCTGGCTGTTCGTGCCCGGCGCCGACGCGGCGGCGCACGAGACCGCGGCCCGCAGCGGCGCCGACGTCATCGTCCTCGAGCTCGAGGATTTCACTCCGCCCGAATTGCGCCCGCAGGCCCGCGCCCTGGCCGCAGAAGCATTTGCGAAGTGGAGAAAGCGGGGAGCGCTCGCCGCCGTGCGCGTCAATCCGCTGGAAACCTGCGGCCGCGACGACCTGCGGGCGGTGATGCCGGCGCGGCCCGACGTGGTGATGATGTCCAAGGTCGCGACGCCGGACCAGGTGCGCTCGCTCGCCGAGCTCGCGCCGGACGCGGAGCTCGTCCCCAACGTGGAAACCGCCGCCGGCCTGATCAATACAGTCGCCATCGGAAAGGCAAGCCCCCGGGTGACGGCGATGCTGGTGGCGAGCGAAGACATGGTCGCCGACCTCGGCACCGCGCGCAGCCGCGGCGGCGCGGAGCTCGCCTACGTGCGCGCGCGCTTCCTCGTCGAATGCCGTGCCGCCGGCGTCGAGGCGATCGACTGCCCGTACACCTTCAGCGATGTGAAAGGCGCCGTGGCCGATGCGCGCCGGGCCAAGCAGCTCGGCTATCGCATGAAGAGCCTCGTCGAACCCTCGCACGCGCGGGCGATCAACGCGGTCTTTACGCCCAATAAGGCTGAACTGGCCAGGGCCAGGAAAATCGTCGCGGCCTTCGAGAAAGCCCGCGCCGCGGGCAAGGACCGCGCCAAGGTGGACGGCGCGCTGATCGAGGTGCCGATCTACGCCGCGGCCAGGCGGCTGCTCGCGAGCGACTAGTTACTCGGGCAGCGTCGCGCCCGAGCCGCCCATCTCCTTCGGCACGCCGGGTGCTCGGTGTATAGATGGCCGCCGCAGCGCCGGCACCACTTGCGGTGGCTCTTGTCGGTTTTGTGATAGGTGCCGACCTGATCGGCGCCTTTCGTCACCTTCACTGCCTCGGGCTTCCACAGTGCGAAGGCGTTGACCGGTCCGGCCGACCAGGAACGGCAGGAGGCGCAATGGCAATACCCCATCGCCACCGGCGCACCGCTCACGCGAAGTTCCACCGCGCCGCAGAAGCACTTGCCGCTGTAGTCCGCGTTGCTCACGGCATTTCCTTCATGCAGGAAGTCCGGCTTTCAGAATCGCTTCGCGGTGATGCGCGAGGTCGGCCTCGCGCTTGTAATGCAGCATCGGCAGGTAGTCCTTGCCGACCTGCCAGCCGGGCACCCGCTTCAGCACTTCGCGCGCATGCTCGGCTGCCGCGGCCTGGTTCCCCATCTGCGCATGCGCAGCCGTCAGCAGCGCGAAATGCGCGTGGTCGGGCGCGGTGATGTGCTGGATGGCGTCGACCGTTTCGGCATAGCGGCGCGCGGCGAAGAAGGCGCGCGCGAGGTGATACCAGAAGCGCGCCGGATGATAGGGGTTGAGGCGCATCGCCTTGCGGATCCATTCGATGCCTTCCTCGGGCTGCCCGAGCCATGTGAGCAGCTCGCCCTGCTGCACCACGATCAGGTCGTCGTTAGGATTGAGGCTGAGGGCGCGGGCCTGGTGATAGGCCGCCTTGTCGAACTCGTTCTTGTTGATGTTCAGGGCGGCGAGGATGCGGTGCACGTCGCTGTCATTGTCGTCCAGCGATAGCGCCACCTTGAGCTCCTCGGCGAGCTGGTTCCAGGTCGCGTCCTTGTCCTCGCACCAGGAATAGATCCACTGCTGGCCGAGAATGCACGCCCGCCACGCGTGCGCGTGCGCGTAGTTCGGGTCGAGCTCGATCGCGCGCTCGATGAGGCGCAGCGACCGGGCGTTGTCCTCCTGGCTGGAGCGGTGGTGCAGCACCTTGGCGGCGAGGGCGCATTCGTAGGCGGCCATGTTGTCCGGCGGCTTGCGCGCGGCGCGGTCGCGCGTCGCGGCTTCCACGCGCCCGGGCAGCACCGCGGCGATCGCGGAGGTGAGTTCGTCCTGCACGGCGAAGATGTCGGCGAGCTCGCGGTCGTAGCGCTCGGCCCAGATGTGCCGGTCGGTCTCCGCGTCGATCAGCTGCACCGTGATCCGGACCCGGTTGCCCGCCTTGCGCACGCTGCCCTCGACGAGGTACTGGACGTTCATTTCCTTGGCGACCTTCTGCACCTCGAGCGGCTTGCCCTTGTACTTGAACGAGCTGTTGCGCGAGATCACGAACAGCTCGTGGAAGCGTGAAAGCTCGGTAATGATGTCCTCGGTCAGGCCGTCGGCGAAGAATTCCTGTTCCGCCTCGCCGCTCATGTTGGCGAAGGGGTGAACGAAGATCGACGGCTTCGCCCGCTGCGCCGGCGCAGCCGCAGCCTGCCGGCTGGCGCTTCCCCCGATCCGGAACACGCGCACCGGGCCGGGGATATTTTTCAACTCCTGCTCACCGAGGTCCTCGAACCCCAGGTCGAGCTTGCGCCGGACCTCCTCGTGCACTTTCGCCGACACGCAGATGCCGCCGGGCTCGGCGAGCGCTTCGATGCGCGCCGCGACGTTCACGCCGTCGCCGTAGATCCGGCCGTCCTCCTCGATGACGTCGCCGAGGTTCACGCCGATGCGGAAAGTCATGCGGCGGCGCTCGGGAAGCGCGCCGTTGCATTCCGTGAGCCGCGCCTGCATCGCCGCGGCCGCCTCGACCGCGTCCACCGCGCTGGCGAACTCGGCGAGCACGTTGTCGCCGGGCATGTCGACCACGCGGCCGCGATGCTGCGCGATCACCTCCGCGACCAGGTTGCGGCAGGTGCCGAGGGCGCGCACGGTCGCCGCCTCGTCCTCGCCCATGAGGCGGCTGAAGCCGGCGACGTCGGCGCTAAGGATTGCCGCGAGCTTGCGTTGCACGCGCGTAGCTTACCGCAGCGACGAAGAACGTCAGGCTCAGCGCGATCTCGGCGAGCGCTAGATCGCGCGACATCCCCGTTTCGGACCAGGCGCGCGTCACGCCCTCGGCGAAGTAGGCGAGGATCAGCATGCTCGACCACTGATAGGTATACCGGCGGGCACGCAGCACGCCGCCAAGCGGCAAAGCAAGCGGCAGCGCCTTCAGTGCAAGCAGCGACCCGCCAGGCCGCAGCGGCGCGAGCCACAGCTCCCACGCCAGGCACAGCGCGATCAGCGTGCCGAGGGCAACGGCGGCGGCTACTTGGGAAGCACGCGCCACCAAGGCGGTTTCTTCCCGGGCTGATCGTCCGGATCGTCTGGAGCCATCTTCATCATGCGATCGGCGATCGCCACGCACTCGTCGCAGATATACGCCTTTGCTCCCGCCACGAGCTTCCTGACCTGGTCCTCGCCCTTGCCGCAGAACGAGCAGCGCAGCGGGCCTAGATTTCGACCCATGTGACCTCCCCGCGCTTGGCCTTGGGCAAAACCTCGAGCAGCTTGGGGATCAGCGGGCGCAGATCAACCAGGCGGTTGGTGCGCCCGCGGAGTATTACGACCGCGATGGAAAAACCAGGCAGGCGTTGCTGAAACGAAAGATTACGGTCGACGGTCACAAAGGCGTCGAAACTTTTCTGCGCCAAAGCCAATACATCGCCATTCTTCGCGGACGCCCAGCCCGCGTCTGGAACGGTTGTGACCTCGTGTCCGGTGATCTCCCGAGCAAGGCGTCGGTCAACGCACTCGTCGAGCAGTACCCTCACACTCCGGAAGCCACCACTCGGGTCTTGGCTTCCTCGAGAAAAGCAATGACCTGCTCCCGCGTGACGGTCGGGAATCCTTTCAGGAAATCGTCAATCGACTCTCCGCCTTCGAGGTAGTCGATCAACGTCTGAATAGGAACCCGGGTGCCCGCAAATACCGGCGTTCCGCCCAGTATGTCGGGCGAACGGCTCACTATGGCCTGGCTCATAAGTCAGTAGATTACGCTCGTTGTACGTCGGCCGCCAAAGTGCCATGACAAACCTGTGGGCCATTGACTAGATCGGGTGCGGCTGCCGGTTGCAGTCCCGCTGAGCTGCCTGGACGCTACCACCTCTTGGTCCTTGCCGCAGGAGGAGCAGTACGGGACTTGCTTCTCATTCAGTCGATCACACGGTCCACGCGCAGGAGTATCGATGCCGGAATCTTGAGCCCGAGGGCGGTAGCAGTCCTGCGGTTGATCACCAGCTCGAACTGGGTCGGCTGCTCGATCGGCATCTCCGCGGGGCGCGCCCCCTTGAGAACGCGGTCCACGTAGCGCGCGCCGCGGCGGAACATCTCCTCCAGTTTCGGGCCGTACGCGATGAGGCCACCATCCTCGGGATCTGCGGCGACTTCGTACATGGCTGGAATGCGCCGCTGAGCGGCGAGCGCCAGGACGCGCGGCCGGTTGGCCGTCATGAACGGGCTTGCCAGGACGAGCATGGCATGGACCCTGGCGGTCGCCATCTCGCCGAAGGCGCTCTCCACGTCGGCGACGCTATTCACCGTAAAGCGTAGCAGCGTCACCCCGGCCGCCGGCGCGGCAGACTGCAGATCCGCGAAGATGCGGTCATAGAAACCGTGATCCACCTCCGCGGCTGCGTGCAGCACGGCGACGCGCTGCAGCTTTGGCAGCATCTCCTTCAACAGTTGCAACCGCTTGACTGCTAGATCAGGTGAAAGCAGCTGCTGCCCTGTGACGCTGCCGCCGGGCCGCGACAGCGAGGCTGCCAAGCGCATCCCCACGAGATCGCCGGCCACGCCGACGACGATTGGCACCTTCGGATCGGCGTCGCGCAGCGCGATGGCATGGGTGCCGCTCACCGTGAAAACCACATCGGGCTTCCACGCCATCAGCGCAGCCGCTTCCCGGTTCCTTCGCTCGGACTGCCCTTCCGTATGGCGCCACTCGATCACCAGGTTTTCGCCTTCGCGGTAGCCGAGGCTGCGCATTTCCTGCAGGAACGCAACGTAGATCGAGCTCTTGGCGAGCATCGGGCGGGGATTCACGGTCAGCATGCCGAGGCGCCAGGTCTTCGCCGCCGGCTGCGCCTGCGTCGTGAGCGGCGCGCAGAGACCCAGCAGCACACCCGCGAGAATGAGGCCGCGCCCGAGTACGGTCATCGAGCCAGCTTCAGGGCAATCTCCGCAAGCCGCTTGCCCTGCGCGATGCACAGTGCGCGCTCGGCCTCGGTGATGGGCTGGTCGTCGGCGACGCCGGCGAAGTGGCTCGCGCCATAGGGCGTGCCTCCCGTGCGCGTCGCGTTCATCTCGGCGAGCGTGTAGGGCAGGCCGACGATCAGCATGCCGTGGTGGAGCAGCGGCAGCATCATCGACACGAGCGTGGTTTCCTGGCCGCCGTGCAGGCTGGAAGTGGAGGTGAAGACGCAGGCGGGCTTGCCGGCGAGCGCGCCGCGCTGCCACAGGAGCGAAGTGCCGTCCCAGAAGTGCTTAAGCGGCGCCGCCATGTTGCCGAAGCGCGTCGGGCTGCCGAGCGCGAGCCCGGCGCATTGCTCGAGGTCCTGCAGCTCGGCGTAGGGCGGCCCGTCTTCGGGGATCGGCAATGTCTCGTCCTTGAGGTTGGTCGACAGCCGCGGCACGGTGCGCACGCGCGCGCTGGCGCCGGGGACGCGCTCGATGCCGGAGACGATGAGCTCCGCCATGCGCTTCACCGAGCCCCCTACGCTGTAGTACAGAACGAGGATGTCGGCCACGGCGGTATCATAAAAGGATAATGGAGAAGAAGAGCGCCTGGCGAGGCATCGCCGACTTCAGCCGCGCCGTGTTCTGGCGCTTCTACGAAGAACGCGCGCTGCAGACCGCGGGCAGCCTGACGTTCACCACGCTGCTCTCGCTGGTGCCGCTCATTACCGTGGCGCTCGCGGTAGCGACCGCGTTCCCGGTGTTCGACCAGGCGATGGGCGCGCTGCAGCTCTTCCTGCTCGAGAATTTCCTGCCCGACGCGACCGGCATCGAGGTCATCGCGGACCAGGTCAGCTCATTCACGCGCAACGCCGGGCGCATGACCGCGATCGGCCTCGGGGTGTTCTTCGTGACCGCGGTGATGCTGATGATGACCATCGACGTTTCGGTCAATCGCCTGTTCCGCGTGCAGCGGCAGCGGCCGATGCTGCAGCAGGTGCTGATCTACTGGGCGGCGCTGACGCTCGGCCCGGTGCTGATCGGCGCCAGCCTGTCGATGACCTCGTTCGCGGTCGGCGCCTCGTTCGGTTGGCTGCAGCTCGGTCAAGTGGCGGACGCGGTGCTCGGCGTGCTGCCGTTCGTGTTCACTTGCGCCGCTTTCACGCTGCTCTACGCGGTGGTGCCTTATCGGCACGTGCCGCTGCGCGACGCGCTGCTCGGCGGGGTCCTCGCCGGCATCGCTTTCGAGTGCGCGAAGCGCGGCTTCGCGGTCTATCTCGCGCGCTTTCCGACCTACTCGCTGGTCTACGGCGCCTTCGCCACCATCCCGATCTTCCTCGTGTGGCTGTACCTGTCGTGGGTGGTGGTGCTCGCGGGCGCGACGCTCACCGCGATGCTGCCGGCGTACCGCTTCGCCGAGGGCAGGCCGGTCCCGGGGCGCGACTTCGCCGACGCGCTGGCCGTGCTTTCCCTGCTGGCGCGCGCGCAGGGCGGCGGCGGCGTGCGGCGGCTCAGGGGGATGAGCGAGGAGCTGCGCCTCATGCCGCACCGCTGCGAAGCGGTGCTCGAGCGCGCGGCGCGGCGCGGCTGGACCGCGCGCACCGAGAAGGACGGCTGGGTGCTGGTGCGCGAAGCCGACACCCTGAGCGTGTCCGAGATCTATCGCGCGTTCGCCTTCGACGCCGAGATGTGGGGCGTCGGCGACGCCGACCTCGCGGCCTCGCTGCGCGACTACGCGAACAAGGAGACTAAAGCATGAACCTTCCGCGCAGCGAGCGCCTGATCGCGGCGCTCGACGTAGCGACGCCGCGGGAGGCGCGCGTGCTCGCCGAGAAGCTGGGCGACGCGGTGCGCTTCTACAAGATCGGGCTGGAGCTGTTTACCAGCGAGGGCACCTGGGAGCTGCTCGCGTGGCTGACGGCGCGCGGCAACAAGGTGTTCGCCGACCTCAAGCTCTACGACATCCCGGAAACGGTGCGCCGCGCGGTCGCCAACCTGCGCGGCCGCGGCGCCACCTTCCTCACCGTGCACGGCCACCGCTCGGTGATGGAGGCGGCCGCGCGCGAGAAGGGCGCGATGAAGATCCTGGGCGTCACCGTGCTCACCAGCTTCGACCAGCGCGACCTGGACGAAATGGGCAGCACCCGCAGCGTAGAGGAACTGGTGCTCGCAAGGGCGCGCGGTGCGGCCGAGAGCGGCTGCGATGGCGTGATCGCCTCGGGACTGGAGGCGAAGGCGCTCAAGGCCGAGTTCGGGGACAGGCTGCTGGTGGTGACGCCGGGAATCCGGCCAAGCAAGGCGGCCGATGACCAGAAGCGCACCGTCGACGTTACGCAAGCATTCGCCAACGGAGCGGACTACATCGTGGTCGGACGGCCGATCCGCGAGGCGCGCGATCCCAGGGCCGCGGCCGAGGCGATCCAGCGGAGCATCGCTACGCTTTTTCCTCGATAAGCTTTTCGAGCAGGCGCTGCAGGTGCTCGTGGTGCGGCTGCATCACGCCCTCGAACAGCGTCTCGCCGCCGCGCCGCACGATGATGGTGGGGAAATTCTCGACGTCGATCTCCTCGACCGCCTCGGCGTCGTCCTCGATGTCCACCCAGCGGAACTCGGCGCGCGGAAAGCGCGCGGCGAGGGCGTGAAAGCCCGGCCGGTAGGCGACGCAGGTGTCGCACCACGCGGCGCACAGGCAGGCGACCAGGAATTCCCGATTAGACTCCACGCGTGGCCGATTCTATTCATGCCCTGACCGGAATGGCAGGCCTGCTCGCGCTCGCCTGGGCCGCGAGCGAGAACCGCCGCGCCATCCCGTGGCGGGCGGTGGCGGTGGGGATGGGCTTGCTGATCGCCGGAGCCGTGGTTTTCCTCAAAGTGACGTTCATCAAGGACCTGTTTCTCAGGCTGAACGACGTCCTCCTGGTCCTCGAGCGCGCCACCCAGGCGGGCACCAGCCTGGTATTCGGGTACCTGGGAGGGGGCTCGGCTCCGTTCGCCGTTTCAGACTCGGCCTCGAACTTCGTGCTGGCATTCCGCGCGCTGCCGATGGTGCTGGTGATCAGCGCGCTCTCGGCGCTGCTTTTCTACTGGCGCGTGCTGCCGGCGATCGTGCGCGCGCTCTCGTTCGTCCTGGAAAAGGCGATGCGGGTCGGCGGCGTGGTCGGGCTGTCGGCGGCGGCCAACGTGTTCGTCGGCATGGTCGAGGCGCCGCTGTTCGTGCGCCCGTATCTCGCGCGCGTCTCGCGCGGCGAGCTGTTCGCCATCATGACGGGCGGCATGGCGTCGATCGCCGGCACGGTGCTGTTCCTGTACGGAGCCGTTCTCGGCCGCACGCAGCCCGACGCGGTGGCGCACCTGCTGATCGCCTCGATCCTGTCGGCGCCCGCGGCGCTCGTAATCGCTTTTCTCATGGTGCCTCCCGGGATCACCACGGGTGGCGACCTGGTGCTGAAGTCCGACGCGTCCGGCAGCATGGACGCGCTGACTCGCGGCACGCTCGAGGGCGCGCAGCTCCTCCTCAACATCGTGGCCATGCTGGTGGTGTTCGTCGCGCTGGTGGCGCTCGTCAACCTGGTGATCGCGCCGTATACGCTGCAGGGCGCGCTCGGCTGGATTCTCGCGCCGCTCGCCTGGCTCGCCGGCATCCCGTGGAGCGAGGCGCGCGCCGCGGGCGCGCTGCTGGGGACCAAGACCGTCATCAACGAGCTGGTGGCCTATCTCGAGCTGGCGCAAATGACCGAGCTCTCCGAACGCACGCGGCTGCTGCTGACCTATGCCCTGTGCGGCTTCGCCAACTTCGGCAGCCTCGGCATCATGATCGGCGGCCTCGGCACCCTGTCGCCGGAACGCCGCGGCGAGGTGGTGGAGCTGGGGATGAAGTCGATCGCTGCCGGCACGCTCGCCACCTGCCTCACCGCGGCGGCGGTGGCGCTCATCCTGTAGCCGCCCCACGCCTGCCGAATCGTCGTCAGTCTGCGAGCTTCCACTGCTGCGACGGGGCGAGACGCACGATGCCGTGCACGTAGCGCACCGGCTGGCGGGGGTGCGCCACCTCGGTGACCGAAAGCCGCAGGGTGACGTCGGTGTCGCCGCTGTTCTCGGCGATCGCCCGGTCGGTTTCGAAGCGCGTGCCGGCGGCGTCCACGCTGGTCGCGTCGAGCACCAGCGCGGTGCCGCCCCGCACCACGCCGCCGGTGAACTCGAGGCGCGAGTTCTTCGCGTCGACGCCGTCGCGGATGTGCGAGTTCACGATGCGCGCGGTGGAATGGTGCGAGCGCAGGTAGCCGATGCGCGCGTTGCCGATCTCCGCGTCGCGGCAGTTGTCGAGCACCAGCCTCTCGTAGTCGCCGCTGAACTGCTCGCCGCGCCGGCCGTCGCACTGCGCCACGCGCCCGCCCTCGAGCGCTCGCCGCTGCAGCGCGTACGGCGGCGCCGCGAACTGCCGCCCGTCGAGCTCGTCGAGCACCACCGGGTTGAAGCGCTCGGGGAACTGCACCTGCGGCGCGTGGCCGGCGCCTTCGATCAGCGTCAGCCGGGCGCCCGGGATCACGGCGGCGAGCACCTGCCCGGTGCGCGGCGGCGCGATCGTGTCGTCGGCGCCCCAGACCACGAGCGTCGGCGCCTTGATCCCGCGCAGCGCCGAGCTGAAATCATGCTCGACCATGGCGAAAGCCGAGATGGCGCTGGGATCGCCGCGCAGCACCCGCTGGCGCACGCCGGCGCTCTCGAGCGCGAGCTCGCCCCGCACCGGCCAGTTCTCGGCGCGCGCCTGGATGGCGCGCACCACCGACTCGAACCAGGGCGAGTCCATGCCCATGGCGCGCTGCGCCGCGACCCGGCCGAGGTGCTCTGCGTACACCGAGCGGTGCAGCACGCCGGCCGCGTCCACCAGGATGAGCCGGCTCACGCGCTGCGGGTAAGCCGCCGCGTAGGCGAGCGCCACCGCGCCGCCCATCGAATGGCCGATGAGCACGAACGCTCGCCGCTCGCGCCCCGCCATCACCGCCTCGAGGACGCGCGCGAAGTTGTCCGGCGAGTAGTGGTGGTTGCCCTTGTCCGATTGGCCGAAGCCGGGGAGGTCCACCGCATACACGGCGTAGTGCGCGGCCAGCGCGGGAATCACGTTCGCCCAGTCGCGCGCCGCGGCCTTGCCGAGGCCATGCACCAGCACCACCGCGCCGGCCCCCGGGCGTCCCGCCCGGTAGAGCGCCACCCGGCCGCCGAACACCGGCTCCTCGACGTACTCGGCGGCGGCGTCCGGTGCCGCGATCCAGTCCGCTGGCGGGCTGGCATGCGCGGTTGCTGCTATCAACAGAAACAGGGCAAGACGATGCGTAACGCGCTTACTTCCTGCTATGGGATGGGGACCGCGGCGAGCAGCTGCGCGCCGGTGTCGACGCGCCGCGCCGAGTCGTGCGCCGGGTGCAGGCGGTGCGTCGCCACGCCGGGCACGATCGCCTGCACGTCCTCCGGGATTACCTTGTCGCGGCCTTCGAGCAGCGCCCAGGCCCTCGCCGAATGCACCAGCGCGAGCGCGGCGCGCGGCGACAGGCCGGTGACGTACTCGGGCGAGCGCCGCGTGTGCTCGACGATGGCCTGCACGTAGTCGAGCAGCGCCGGCGCCACGTGGATGCGCTGCACGCCGCCCTGCAGCTCCATCAGCTCGGCCGGCGTCATGCACGGGTCGAGCGTTGCCAGCATGTCGCGCCGGTCGGTGCCGGAGAGCAAGGCGCGCTCGGCGTCGCGGTCCGGGTAGCCGAGCTCGATGCGCATCATGAAGCGGTCGAGCTGCGACTCGGGCAGCGGGAAGGTGCCGACCTGCTCGGAAGGGTTCTGCGTCGCGATGACGAAGAACGGCGCCGGCAGCTTGCGCGTCTCGCCCTCGGCGGTGACCTGGTGCTCCTCCATCGCCTCGAGCAGCGCCGACTGCGTCTTCGGCGTGGCGCGGTTCACCTCGTCGGCGAGGATCACCTGCGCGAAGATCGGGCCGGGGTGGAACTTGAAGCCGCCCGAGTCGCGCTCGTAGATCGACACGCCGAGGATGTCGGCGGGCAGCATGTCGCTGGTGAACTGGATGCGCTGGAAATGCAGCCCGAGCGTGCGCGCGAGCACGTGCGCGAGCGTGGTCTTGCCGACGCCGGGCAGGTCCTCGATCAGCAGGTGGCCGCGCGCGAGCAGGCAGGCGAGCGCGAGGCGCACCTGGGTCTCCTTGCCGAGGATGATCTGGCCCGCGGCCTCGATCACGCGCTCGATCGGCGACCGGGCGACGCTCTGCGGCTGGAATTCCGCTTTCAGCAGCATGCGTCGATTGTACTCGATGCGATAAGATGAAATCGCGTGACTACTACCGCTTTTATCACCCACGCGGATTGCCTGAAGCACGAGATGGGCGCGCATCATCCCGAGCGCCCGGCGCGCCTCGCTTCGATCGAGGAGCAGCTCGCCGCATCCGGCGTCGGGCAGCATCTGACAAGGTTTGACGCGCCGCTCGCCGCCGACGAGCAGCTCGCGCGCGTGCATCCGGGCGATTACGTGCGCGCGATCCGCGAGGTCGCGCCGGAGCACGGTACGATCCACCTCGATCCCGACACCGCGATGAATCCGCATACGCTACAGGCGGCCTTGCGCGCGGCAGGGGCCGCGGTCCTCGCAGTTGATTTAGTACTTCAAAATAAAGTCAACGCCGCATTCTGTGCGGTCCGCCCACCGGGCCATCACGCGTGCCGTGCGCGGCCGATGGGCTTCTGCATCTTCAACAACGTCGCGGTCGCCGCGCGCCACGCGCTGCAGGCGCACGGCCTCGAGCGCGTCGCGATCGTCGACTTCGACGTGCACCACGGCAACGGCACCGAGGACATCTTCGAGCACGACACCGGCGTTCTGATGGCGTCGATCTTCCAGCACCCGTTCTATCCGTACAGCGGCACCGAGGACCCGGCGCCCAACATGTTCAACGTGCCGCTCGCCGCCGGCTCGGGCTCGAGGGAATTGCAGGAGGCGGTGCGCGAAACCTGGCTCCCGGCGCTGAATGATTTTGCGCCGCAGCTGATCGTCTTTTCCGCCGGCTTCGACGCGCATGCCGAAGACGACATGGCGATGCTGCGCTTCAACGACGCCGACTACCGCTGGGTCACCGAGCAGGTGAAGGCGGTGGCCGACCGCCACGCGAAAGGAAGAATGGTCTCGATGCTGGAAGGCGGCTACGCGCTCTCCGCGCTCGGCCGCAGCGCGGTCCAGCACATCAAGGTGATGGCCGGCCTTAGCTGACCCGGCAGGAAGCCAGATCCCGCAGGGAGGCGTAGATCCACCCGCCCGAGCTCTGCATATACCCGACGTCCTTGGCCCACCACACCAGGGGAGCATGCAGCGCCAGGAGCAATCCAGTCACTGCGGCCCCGAACTTCGGTACCCAATAGGAGATCGGCAGCGAGAGGGCGCCGGCAATGACCGCGGGCAGGGCAATGAACAGCACGAACAGCCCCGTCGGGTCGGATGCGAAGGCGGTCGCGGGGAGCGACGCCGCCAGCACGCCGAAGGACTTACGCAGCAATCGGCGCGCGTTCAAGGAGTGAATCGGCGGCGCGTGCAAAGCTCGTGTCGCCCGCCGAGGCGATCGGCACCTTGCGCGCCCGGGAGAGCTTCTCGAAGTTGCGCGCCGAGGAGCGGCGATAGGCCGGGTCGTAGTGCTCGACCAGCAGCCGCGAGACGAGCTCGCGCCAGTCCGCGATGGCCTTCCATTCGGCGATGCGCGCGCGGCCATGGAGGGCGACGAGGCAGTCGAGCTGCCGGTCCAGCAGTTTCCTGTCCTGGAGGAAATGTCGGTACTCACCGAGCAGCAGATCCACCCGCGTCTCGAGCTCGGTTTCCAGCAGAATGCAGGGCGAGGCACGCATGCGGGTCATCAGCGCGTCGGGCACCTGGAGCTCGCCGATCTTCTTCGATTCGCCTTCCACGTAGACGGGTTTTTCAGCCTGAAGGTTTGAAATTTCTTGAACAAGCAAAGTCTCGAACATCTTCTGCGAGGGCTGCGGCCGGCCGGGGAGGTTGCCCAGCACCGAGCCGCGGTGCGCGGCGAGGTCCTCCAGGTCGAGAACCTGCGCGCCGGCGCGCCTGAGCGCGGCGAGGAGACGGCTCTTGCCGCTCCCCGTGGGGCCGTGGATGACGTGGAATTCCAGGCTGGCGGGAATTCTTTCCAGCTCCTGGACGACCCAGCGACGGTAGGCCTTGTAGCCGCCTTCCAGCGTGGCGGCGTTCCAGCCGATCTCGCGCAGGATGTGCGCCATCGCGCCCGAGCGCTTGCCGCCGCGCCAGCAGTACACGAGCGGCTTCCAGCCCGGGTCCTTGCCCTTGAACAGCGTTTCGATGTGACGCGCCACGTTTTTCGCGAGCAGCGCGGCGCCGAGCTTCTTGGCGTGGAACTGCGAGACCTGCTTGTAGAGCGTGCCGACCTGCGCGCGCTCGGCGTCGTCGAACACCGGGGCGCAGATCGCGCCGGGGATGTGGTCGAGCGCATACTCGGCCGGCGAACGCACGTCGATAATCGCGTCAAACTGCTTGAAATTCATGCTTAAATTCTACGCTCAGGAACGCTCATGAATGCTCCGGAACGGATTCGCCTCACCGAGTTCAGCCACGGCGGCGGCTGCGGCTGCAAGATCGCGCCGGCGGTGCTGTCGGAGATTCTGGCTGCCTCTCCCATAAGAGGGCTGCCGAAAGAGCTGCTCGTCGGCACCGAGACCGCGGACGACGCCGCGGTCTACCGCCTGAGCGACACGCAGGCACTCGTCGCCACGACCGATTTCTTCTCGCCGGTGGTCGACGACCCGTACGACTTCGGGCGCATCGCCGCCACCAATGCGATCTCGGACGTGTACGCCATGGGCGCGCGCCCGATCATGGCGCTCGCGCTGGTCGGCATGCCGCTCGACAAGCTGCCGGTGAGCGTGATCCGCAGGGTGCTCGAAGGCGGCGAGGCGGTGTGCGCGCAGGCCGGCATCCCGGTCGCCGGCGGCCATTCGATCGACACGCTCGAGCCGATCTACGGCCTGGTGGCGCTCGGCCTGGTGCATCCGGACCGGGTAAAGAGAAACAGCACCGCGAAGGCCGGCGATGTCCTTATCCTCGGCAAGCCGCTCGGCATCGGCATCCTCTCGGCGGCGCTGAAGAAGGGCAAGCTCTCCGCCGCGGGCTACTCGCAGATGATCGAGTGGACCACCAGGCTCAACACGCCCGGCGAGGCGCTGGCCGCGCTGCCCTCGGTCCACGCGCTCACCGACGTCACCGGCTTCGGCCTCGCCGGCCACCTGCTCGAGATCTGCCGCGGCTCGAAGCTGTCGGCCGAAGTGCGCTTCGACGCGCTGCCGGTCATCGCCGAGGCGCTCGACTGGGCACGACAGGGGGTCGCGACCGGCGCGTCGGGAAGAAACTGGACGGGTTATGGCCACGAAGTCGAGTTCAGCGGGGAGGAGTGGCAGCGAAAGCTCCTGACCGACCCGCAAACCAGCGGCGGGCTTCTGGTGGCCTGTGCGCCGGAAGCCGAGCGCGCGGTCCTCGACATCTTCCGCGGGAAGGGATTTGCCGAGGCGCGCGTCATCGGCGGCCTTGCAGCGGGTGAAGCCAAGCTGACCGTTCGGTGATTCCTATTTCAAAAGGGGCTTGAGCCCGCGCCACACGCGCTCGAACATCAGCGGCTGCGCGGCCTCGGCGGGGTGGATGCGGTCAGGCAGGAAGAACTCCGGCTTGTCGGCGAAGTCTTCGAGGAGGAAGGGCACAAGCGCGGTGCGCTGCGTTTGGGCAAGCTCGGGGAACAGCGCATCGAAAGCATTCTTGTAGTCCTCGCCGTAGTTGGGCGGCAGCCGCACGCCGACGAGCAGCACGCGCGCCCCGGCCTGCTGCGCCTCGCGCATCAGCGCGGCGAGGTTCGCCCGGGTCTGCGCCACCGGCATGCCGCGCAGCCCGTCGTTGCCGCCGAGCTCGAGGATCACGATCGCCGGCCTGTGGCGCTCGAGCAGCGGCTTCAGGCGCGGACGGGCGCCGCCGCTCGTCTCGCCCGAGATGCTCGCGTTCACGACGATATAATCGAGCCGCTCGCGCTTGAGGCGCTCCTCGAGCAGCGCCACCCAGCCCCGCTGCCGCGGGATGCCGTACGCCGCGGACAGGCTGTCACCGAACACCAGGATGGATCTCTCCGCCGCCGCAGCCGGTAGCGCCATGACGACGAAAAGCAACAGCGTGCTGAGCGCGCGTGGCATCGGGAAGACCGTGAAAAGCGGGACCGCCGACCTCGCCATTCTGCGCGAGATCGACCTCGAGGTCACGCGCGGCGAAGCGGTCGCGGTGGTCGGCGCGTCGGGCTCGGGCAAGTCGACGCTGCTCGCGCTGCTCGCCGGCCTCGATACGCCGACCGACGGCGCGGTCGAGCTCGACGGCCAGGATATTTTCCTGCTGGACGAGGACCGGCGCGCCGAGCTGCGCGGGCGCAACGTCGGCTTCGTGTTCCAGTCGTTCCAGCTGCTGCCCGCATTGACTGCGCTGGAGAACGTGATGCTGCCGCTGGAGCTTTCACGCGAAGAAAACGCGGGCGAGCTCGCGCGGCAGATGCTGGTACGCGTCGGGCTGGGCGAGCGCCTGCACCACTATCCGAAGCACCTTTCGGGCGGCGAGCAGCAGCGCGTGGCGCTCGCGCGCGCCTTCGTGGCGCGGCCGAAGCTGCTGCTGGCCGACGAGCCGACCGGCAGCCTCGACGCCGACGCGGGCGCCGAGATCATCCGGCTGCTGTTCGAGATGAACCGCGAATACGGCACCACGCTGGTCATGGTGACGCACGACGAGAGCCTGGCCGCGCGCTGCGGTCGCATCGTGCGGCTGGCGGCGGGGCGCATCGTCGCATGAGGCAATCGTGGAACATGCTGGTGCGCGACTGGCGCGCCGGGGAGCTGCGGGTTCTTGCGATGGCATTGGTGGTTGCCGTGGCGGCCGTTACCAGCGTCGCGTTCTTCGCCGACCGCATCGCGCAGGGGCTGGCGCGCGACGCGCACCAGCTCCTCGGCGCCGACCTGGTGCTGCGCTCCGACCATCCGTGGCAGCGCGAGATCGCCGCCGAGATCGACCGGCGCGGGCTGGCGCGCGCCGAGGCGGTCAACTTCATCAGCATGGCGTTCTTCAGGGAAAGCCAGCTCGCCGGCGTCAAGGCGGTGTCCGAGAACTACCCGCTGCGCGGCCGGCTGCGCACCGCGCCGGCGCTCGGGGCGCCCGACGCGCCGGCCGAGCGCGGCCCGGCGCGCGGCACGGCGTGGCTGGACGAGCGCCTGGTGGCGGCGCTCGGCGCGCCGGTCGGCGCGCGCATCCGCCTCGGCCGCGCCGAGCTCGAGGTGGCGGCGGTGCTCACGCTCGAGCCCGAGCGCAGCGCCAACTTCTTCAACATCGCGCCGCGGCTGATGATGAACCTCGCCGACGTGCCTGCGACCGCGCTGGTCCAGACCGGCAGCCGCATCTGGTACTACCAGTACGCGGCAGGCAACCCAAGGGAAATCGGGTTGCTTGAAGAATCGCTTAAATCAAAGCTGCAGCGAGGCCAGCGCATCGACACGCTGGAGACCGGCCGCCCCGAGGTGCGCTCCTCGGTCGATCGCGCGCAGCGCTTCCTCGGGCTGACCGCGCTGCTCGCCGCGATCCTCGCCGGCGTCGCCATCGCCCTGGGCACGCGGCGCTTCGTCGAGCGCCACCTCGACGGCTGCGCGGTGATGCGCTGCCTCGGCGCGACGCAGGGGCTCCTGCTGCGCCTGCACGGCCTCGAATTCCTGCTGCTCGGCGTGGCTGCCTGCGCGGCGGGCTGCGCGATCGGCTTCGTCGCGCAGGAAGCGATCGCGCGCGCGGTGGCGGAAGTCATCCGCACCGAGCTGCCCGGGCCGCGGCTGCTTCCCGCGGTGCAGGGCTTCCTCGTCGGGCTGGTGCTGCTCCTCGGCTTCGCGCTGCCGCCGCTGGTGCAGCTCAAGAACGTCCCGGCGGCGCGCGTGATCCGCCGCGAAGCGGGCGTGCTCAAAGGGGGCACCATTGCGGCGTACGCGGCGGGGTTGATCTCCCTCGGTGCGCTCCTCCTCTGGCAGGCGGGCGACCTGAAGCTCGGCCTCACCGTGGTCGGCGGCTTCGGCGCGGCGGTGGCGGTGTTTTTCGGGTTCGCCTGGCTTTTCCTGAAGTTCCTGACCGGAAAACGCGTGATCGCCCTGATGCCCAATTCAAGGCTGCGCTACGGCCTCGCCAACCTCAGGCGCCACGCGCGCAGCAACGCGGTGCAGATCGCGAGCCTCGCGCTCGGGCTGACCGCGGTGCTGCTGCTCACCTTCACGCGCCACGAGCTGGTCGAAGCCTGGCGGCGCAGCGCGCCGCCGGATGCGCCGAACCGCTTCGTCATCGGCGTGCAGCCCGAGCAGCTCGAGCCGCTGCAGGCGTTCTTCGCCGCGCGCCGCATCGCCGTGCCCGATATCTATCCGATGGTGCGCGGGCGGCTGGTCGCGCTGAACGGCAGGCCGGTGAGCGACGACGACTACGCCGAGGAGCGCGCCAAGCGCCTGGTGGAGCGCGAGTTCAACCTTTCTTATATGAGCGAGCTGCCCTCGCACAACAGCATCACCGCAGGGCGCTGGTTTTCACCTGATGAAAAGGCATTGTCGGTGGAGCAGGGTATCGCGGAGCGCCTGGGCTGGCAGCTCGGCGACGAGCTCACCTTCGAGGTCGGCTCGCAGCGCTTCAGCGCGCGCATCAGTTCGCTGCGCAAGCTGCGCTGGGACTCGATGAAGGTGAACTTCTTCGTGGTGACGCCGCCGCGCGTGCTCGCGGGCTTCCCGGCGAGCTTCGTGAGCGCGTTCCGCGTCGAGCCCGGCGCCGAGCCGGTGGTCACCGAGCTCGCGCAGCGCTTCCCCAACATGACCGTGATCGACGCCGCGGCCGCGGTGCGCCAGACGCAGGGCATCATCGACCAGCTCATAGCCGCGGTGCAGTTCGTGTTCCTGTTCGCGCTCGCCGCCGGCCTGCTGGTGCTGTACTCGGCGCTGGTCGCGACCGAGGACGAGCGCCGCCGCGAGGCCGCGGTGATGCGCGTCTACGGCGCGTCGCGCGCGCAGGTGACCGGCACGCAGCGCGCCGAGTTCCTCGCGATGGGCGCGGTCGCCGGGCTGCTCGCCACCGCCGGCGCGGCGGCGATCGGCCAGGTGCTCGCGCGCCGCGTGTTCGAGCTCGACCTGCCGCCGAGCCTCGCGCTGTGGCTCGCCGGGCCGCTCGCCGGCCTCGCGCTGCTGTCGCTCAACGCTTGGCTGTCCTCGCGCAAGGTGCTGCGCGCCTCGCCGGCGCTCACGCTCAGGGACTCGGTCTAAGGTCAGTTTCGTTGCGCAGTCGGGGCCATACGGACGTATGGCTTTATTGCCATATCGGTGCTAGGGTAAGCCATGGCGAAGGCCCGGTTCGAATGGGACACGCGCAAAGACCACGAGAACCAGGCAAAGCACGGCGTATCGTTCAAGCAGGCGCAGTTTGCGTTTGCCGACGAGCGCCGCGTCATCGCGCAGGATATGAGGCACAGTTCCGGCGAAACGCGGTTCTACTGTTTTGGTCGTGTCGAACACGGGGTCCTGACTGTGCGATTCACCTATCGCGAAGGCGTGATCCGGATCATCGGGGCGGGTTATTGGCGCAAAGGAAAGCAGATCTATGAGCGAGAAGACAAGATACGACGACGAACCACTCGGGAACCTGAAAATCATTCCTGACTTCCTGCCTCGTCCCGAAGAGCTCGTGTTTCGGGATGAGGGCGTCAAGGTGACGATTGCCCTGAGCAGGAGAAGCGTCGACTTCTTCAAGCGCGAAGCGCAGAGGAACAGGACGCAGTATCAGCGGATGATCCGCAGGCTGCTCGATGCCTACGCCGAGCATCACTCCCGCGGCAGCGAGGATGCCGAGCACCTTAAGGCTGCCGAGAAAGCCTTGCGCACGACGCGTGGCGTGAGATCGTTGCGACAGGTCAGAAAGGCATACCGACGCTAGAATCGGCCATGACGGAAGTCGTCATCCTATTGCTGATCGCGCTCGCGGCGCTGGGCGTGGCGGTGTGGATGGCGCAGCGGGTTCAGCGCCTGCTCGAGGAAAAGCACCGCGCCATGCTCTCCGACCTGCACGACGGCCTGACGAAGCAGGGCGACCGGCTAGGCGGGCACCTCGCCGAGCTGCGCGAGTCGCTCGGCGCCAGGCTCGACCAGCGGCTCGACCAGATCTCGAGCCGGGTGAGCGAGCGCCTCGACGAGGGGTTCAGGAAGACCAACGAGACCTTCGTCAGCGTGATGCAGCGCCTCGCCACCATCGACGAGGCGCAGAAGAAGATCGAGACGCTCACCGGCAGCGTGGTCAGCCTGCAGGAGCTGCTCGGCGACAAGCGCTCGCGCGGCGCTTTCGGCGAGGTGCAGCTCGAGGCGCTGGTGCGCAACGTGCTGCCGAGCGCCGCCTTCGAGATGCAATACACGCTCTCGACCGGCGCGCGCGTGGACTGCGTGCTGAAGCTTCCCGATCCCACCGGCCTGGTGTGCGTCGACTCGAAGTTTCCGCTCGAGAACTACAAGCTGATGCTCGACCCGAAGGCGGCCGAGGCCGAGCGCGCCGCGGCGCAACGCCTGTTCCGCGCCGATGTGAGGAAGCACGTCGACGCCATCGCCTCGAAGTACATCATCGAGAACGAGACTTCGGACGGCGCGGTGATGTTCCTGCCGGCGGAAGCGGTGTTCGCCGAGATCCACGCCTACCACTCGGAGCTCGTCGACTATGCGAACGCGCGGCGCGTATGGATCGTTTCGCCCACCACGCTGATGGCGGTGCTGAACACCGCGCGCGCGGTGCTGAAGGATGTCGAAACGCGCAAGCAGATCCACGTCATCCGCGAGGCGCTAGGACGGCTGGGGCAGGACTTCCGCCGCTTCGAGGAGCGCATGCGCAGGCTCGCCGACCATATCCGCCAGGCGCACGAGGACGCCGAGGACGTGCAGGTGTCGAGCCGCAAGATCACGCAGCAGTTCCAGAAGATCGAGGCCGCCGAGCTCGACGAGCCCGCAGAGAAGCCTCCTGCCAAGGTGGTGCGCCTGCCCGAGGCGTAGTCTTGAGAAAAATTGCGGTGCTCACGAGCGGCGGGGACGCGCCCGGCATGAACGCCGCGGTGCGCGCGGTGACGCGGGGCGCGCTGGCGCGCGGCTGGCAGGTGTCGGGCGTGCGCAACGGCTACGCTGGCCTGCTCGGCGGCGTGTTCGAGCCGCTCGCCGCGCGCAATGTCGGCGGCATCATCCAGTCGGGCGGTACCGTGCTCGGCAGCGCGCGTTGCCCGGAGTTCGCCGAGCCGGCGGGCCGCAGACAGGCGCTTTCGAACCTGCGGAAACAAGGAGTAGATGCCCTCGTGGTGATCGGCGGCAACGGCTCCCAGTCGGGATCGGCGAGCCTGGCGCGCGAAGGCTTCGCGGTGGTGGGCGTGCCCTCGACCATCGACAACGACCTCTACGGCAACGACGTCAGCATCGGCTGCGATACCGCGATCAACATCACGCTCGAGGCGATCGACCGCCTGCGCACCACGGCTTCGTCGCACCAGCGCGCGTTCGCCGTCGAGACCATGGGCCGCGACTGCGGCTACATCGCGCTGATGGCGGGCATCGCCGGCGGCGCCGAGGTGATCGCGCTGCCCGAGAGCGACCTCGCACCGGCGCAGGTGGCCGAGCGGCTGCGCGACGCCCACCGCCGCGGCAAGACCCACGCGCTGGCGGTGATCGCCGAGGGCGCGAAGTGCGGGGTGCGCGAGCTGATGGCGTACTACAACGCGCGGCAGGACTCGATCGGATTCGAGCTGCGCGTGACGCGCCTCGGCCACGTGGTGCGCGGCGGTACGCCGAGCGCCGCCGACCGCGTGCTCGCCACGCGCCTGGGGGCGGCGGCGATCGACGCGCTGGCGGCCGGAAGCCACGGCGTGCTGCTCGGCATCGTGAGGAACGACGTCGTCACCACACCGCTCGCCGAGATCGCCGGGCGCACGCGTCCGGCCGATGCGAGCCTGCTCGAGCTGGCGCGCGTGATGGCGATCTAAGGACGGGCATGCCGGACATCCGCGCCTGCCTGTTCGACGTCTTCGGCACGGTGGTCGACTGGCGCACGAGCGTGAGCCGCGACCTCGCCGCGTTCGCCAGACGGAAAGGCATCGCCGGCATCGACTGGCTGGAGTTCGCCGTGGAGTGGCGCAAGCTCTACCAGCCGTCGATGGACGAAGTGCGCTCGGGGCGCCGCGCGTTTACGATCCTCGATGTGCTGCACCGGGAGAGCCTGGACCAGCTGATCGCGCGCTACGGCATGAAAGGGCTCTTGGCCGCGGACGTAGACCACATGAATCGCGCCTGGCACCGGCTCGACCCCTGGCCCGACGCGGTGGCCGGCCTGACGCGGCTCAAGACCCGGCACGTGATCGCTCCCTGCTCGAATGGAAACATCGCGCTCATGGTCAACATGGCGAAGCGCGCCGGGCTGCCCTGGGACTGCATCCTCGGCGCCGAGACCGCGCGCGCCTACAAGCCGATGCCGGAGGCGTACCTCGCGTCGTGCCGCCAGCTCGGCCTCGCGCCAGCTTCGGTCATGATGGTCGCCGCGCACAACGGCGATCTCCAGGCGGCCAAGGCCCAGGGCCTCGCGACCGCCTTCGTGCCGCGGCCGACCGAGCACGGGCCGGGCCAGACGACCGATCTCGCGCCCGATCCGGCTTGCGTCGACGTGACGGCCGCCGATTTCATCGAACTAGCCGCGAAGCTATAGGAGGGGAAAATGAAATTCACTGCTGCTGTCGCCTTCGTGCTCGCCCTGGTGCCCATCGGCGCCGGTGCGCAGGCGCTGACCGTCTACTGCTCCATCATCGACGAGCAATGCCGCGCCGGCGTCGCCGCCTTCGAGCGCGCCACCGGCATCAAGGTCACCATGGTGCGCAAGGGCACCGGCGAGACCTACGCGCAGATCCGCGCCGAGGCGTCCAGCCCGCGCGGCGACGTGTGGTGGGGCGGCCCGGGCGATCCGCACATGCAGGCCGCCGACGAAGGCCTGCTCGAGGAGTACAAGTCGCCGCGGCTCGCCGAGCTGCATCCGTGGGCGGTCAGGCTCGCCGAGCTGTCGAAGTTCAGGACCGCCGGCATCTACCTCGGCGCCCTCGGGATCGGCTACAACACCGAGGTTCTCAAGAAGAAGAACATCCCGGAGCCCAAGTGCTGGGCCGACCTGCTCGACGCGAAATTCAGGGACGAGGTGCAGATTGCGGACCCGAACTCCTCGGGCACGGCCTACGTGATGCTGGCCACTATCGTGCAGCTGATGGGCGAGGACAAGGGCTTCGCCTACCTCAAGTCCCTGCACCGCAACGTCAACCAGTACACCAAGTCGGGTATCGCGCCGGTCAAGTCGACCGCGTCGGGCGAGACCGGGGTCGGCATCGCCTTCATGCACGACATGGTGACGATGCAGGTGCAGGGCGCGCCGATCAGGACCATCGCGCCGTGCGAGGGCACCGGCTACGAGATCGGCGCCGTGTCGCTCATCAAGGGCCGCAAAAACGCGGAAGCCGCGAGGCGATTCGTCGACTGGACGCTGTCGGCCGAGGCGCAGAAGGTGGTCGGGGTCGACCAGAACATCTACTCCATCCCGTCCAACAAGGCGGCGCCGGTGCATGCCCACGCGCCGAAGATCGCCGCGATCAAGCTGATCAACTACGACTCGGCGAAATACGGCTCCTCCGCCGAGCGCAACCGCCTGCTGAAGAAGTGGGGCGACGAGGTGAAGGCGCTGCCGAAGTAGCTATGAGGAGTAGACCCGGTTGATCCCGGTGGTCAGCCGCTCGGGCGAGACGCCGTAGAGGTGCAGCGAGACGATGGTGCCGCGCGTGCGGTTGGACACGCGGTGGATCGCCTTGCCTTCGAGGTCGTGCCCGGCGATCTCGCCGGCCCGCAGCAGCCTGGTTTCCAGAGGGCTGAGTTTCCCGTAGGACTCGCGGAACAGCTCCTCGGTCAGCTCGCCCTCGGCGATGCCGTAGGCGCACCACACGTGGTGGCCGTGCACCGGGCTCACCTGCCCGGGCAGCCAGGTGATCGCGGTGATCACGAAACGATCCCGCGGATCCACGTACAGCAGGTGGCGCATGTAGCCCGTGGGGTCGCCGACGCGGTGCTCCGGCCGCAACCAGTCCTTGCTTGCAAGAGCGAGCTTGAGGACCGGCGCAATGTCTTCGCCGGGCATCTCCTTCGCGGCGTGCGCGAGCGGCGCGAGCGCGGGATGGATCGGGTTCAAGCAAGACCTTCAAAAAGCTGCACGCTCACCAGCTCGCCCGCCTTGACCGCGCCGCGCTCGTGCTCGAGCACGATGAAGCAGTTCGCCTCCGACATCGAGCGCAGGACACCCGAGCCCTGCTGGCCGGTGGTGCGCACTTTCCAGTCATTTCCCTCGCGGAACAGGATGCCGCGCTGGTACTCGGTGCGGCCCGGGACTTTGCGCAGGTTTTCGGACGCGACGGCCTTGAGCAGCGGAAACGGCTCGTCGTTCCTCCCGGACAGATGGATCAGCGCGTCGCGCACGAACTGGTAGAAAGTGACCATCACCGCCACCGGGTTGCCGGGCAGGCCGAACAGGAACGCGTTGCCGATCCTGCCGAACGCCATCGGCCGCCCCGGGCGCATCGCGATCTTCCAGAACAGCACTTCGCCGAGCTTGCCCATCAATTGCTTGACGAAATCCGCTTCGCCGACCGACACGCCACCCGTGGTGATGATCACATCATTCTTTGCGGCGACGAGGAAAGCCTTCTCCAGCGCCGCGGGGTCGTCGCGCACCACGCCCATGTCGGTGATCTCGACGCCGAGCCGCGCGAGCATGCCGTGCAGGGTATAGCGGTTCGAGTCGTAGACCTCGCCTTCCTTGAGCGGCGCGCCGATCGAGGCGAGCTCGTCGCCGGTGGCGAAGAACGCGACGCGCAGCCTGCGCTTCACCCTGACCTGGCCGATTCCCAATGACGCGATCAGACCCAGCTCGGCGGGCCGCAACACCTTTCCGGGCCTCAAGATTGGTACGCCCACCTTGAGGTCCTCGCCGGCGTAGCGCACGTTCTGCGCCTTCTTCTGTCCGGGCGGGACGGTAACGCGGTCGCCCTGCTTCTTGATGACTTCCTGGATCACGACGGTGTCCGCGCCCTGCGGCATGACGGCGCCGGTCATGATGCGCACGCATTCGCCGGGGCCGAGCTTGCCGGCGAACGGCTTGCCGGCGAGGGCCGTGCCGATTTCCTTCAGGGGTTTGTCGAGATCGGAAAACCGCACGGCGTAACCGTCCATCGCCGAGTTGTCGTGCGCCGGGACGTTAATCTGCGGAACGATATCCTCTGCCAGCACGCGGCCCAGGGCGGAGCGCACATCGACCGCTTCGGAATCCTTGATCGGTGAAAGGCACGCGAGGATCGCCGCGCGCGCCCTGTCGACGCGCAGCGCATCCGGGTCGTAGCCGTCGAGGCAGCTGACGATCTGCGCGATGCTCATTCGCGCCTTAGCTCCTCGAGCGTGTTGATGTTGCGGAACGCGTCGGCCTCGTCGTCGAAGCCCACCTCGACCACGTTGAGCGCGGCATACCAGGCGTCGATCTTCCGGCCGCCGGTGGCGAGGAAGGCCTCGAGGCTCTCGCGCACTTCTCTTTTCATCAAGGAGAACACCGGGTGCGGCTGGTCGCCGGTCTTGGCGACTGCCAGATCATGGCTTTTCAGGGAAGCGCTCAACCTTTTTACGAGATCCTCTGGAAGAAACGGAGAGTCGCAGGGCACGGTGACCACCAGGGGCTCGCGCACCGCTTTCAGCCCGGCGTGCAGCCCGGCGAGCGGGCCGGCGAAGCCGGCGATCTGATCGCGCACCACGCGGTAGCCGTAGTTTTCATAACTTTGAATATTTTGATTGGCGTTGACGATGACCTCGGAGACCTGCGGCGCGAGGCGCGCGAGCACCCATTCGATCATCGGCTTGCCGCGCAGCGGCTGCAGCCCCTTGTCGACGCCGCCCATGCGCCGGCCCTGGCCGCCGGCCAGCACGATTCCTGAAACGCCGGTCATGGCTCCGGATTTTATTCGGTAAGCTTCGCCAATGACCAACCGCCGCACCCTGGTTCCGTTCATCAACCTCGGCCACTTCCTCGACCACCTGGTGATGCTGGTGTTCCCGGCGGTGGTGGTGGCGCTCGCGCGCGAATGGGACCGTCCTTATTCCGACTTGCTTCCCCTGGCGCTCGGCGGCTTCATCGCCTTCGGCGCGTTCGCGCTGCCGGCGGGCTGGCTCGCCGACCACTGGAGCCGCTACAGGATGATGGCGGTGTTCTTCTTCGGCATCGGCGCCTCGATGCTCCTCACCGGTCTTGCGCAGTCGCCTTGGCAGATCGGCGCCGGCCTGACGCTGATCGGCGTGTTCGCCGCGATCTACCACCCGGTCGGCATCGCCATGCTGGTCGCCGCGCCCGAGAACATGGGGCGCGCTCTCGGCTGGAACGGCCTGTGGGGCAACCTCGGCCTCGCCGCCGCCGCGCTGACCGCCGGGGCGCTGATGGATGTGTGGGGCTGGCGCTGGGCCTTCTTTGTTCCCGGAATCGTGTGCGTGGGAGCGGGAGCGGCTTTTCTGCTGCTGGTGCGCGATCCCGGGCCGGTGCAGAAGAGGTCGAAGACCATCGGGCTGCACGTCGACCGCGCGACGATGGCGCGCATCTTCTCCGTCCTGCTGATCGCCACCGCCTGCGGCGGCGTGATCTTCAACTCCACCACCGTGGCGATGCCGAAGGTGTTCGACGAGCGCCTGGCGAGCCTCACGCAGTCGAGCCTCGGCATCGGCGCGCTGGTCGCGTTCGTCTACTCGCTCGCCGCGCTGGCGCAGCTCGCGATGGGCAACCTGATCGACCGCTTCGAGCTGCGCCGCCTGATGATCGGCATCGCGCTCGTCCAGATCCCGCTGCTCGCGCTCGCCGCCAACCTCGAGGGCTGGGCGATGCTCGCCGCCGCGCTGGCGATGATGCTCGCGGTGTTCGGCCAGATCCCGCTGAACGACGTCATCGTCGGCAGGTACGTGGCCGACGAGTACCGCGCGCGCGTGCTGTCGATCCGCTACGTGGTGTCGCTCGGCGTGGCGGCGGTGGCGGTGCCGCTGATCGCGGTGCTCCACCGCACCGAGGGCGGCTTCAGGAACGTGTTCCTGGTGCTGGCGGCACTCGCCGCCGGCATGCTGGTCGCGTCGCTGTTCTTCCCGTCAAGAAGGGCGATTACGCAAGCGCCGTCGGCTGCGGTGTCGTCCTGACGAGTCTTTCCTTGCCGGTGAACGCGAGGTAGTGCCGGCCGCTGGCGCGGCCGAGCATGGTGATGCCGGTTTTCCGGGCGATCTCGTGGCCCATCTGCGTCAGGCCCGAGCGCGACACCAGGAACGGGATGCGCATCTGCGCGCACTTGATCACCATCTCGGAGGTGAGCCGGCCGGTGGTGTAGAAGACCTTGTCGGAGCCGTCGATCGCGTCGAGCCACATGAAGCCGGCGATGGCGTCGACCGCGTTGTGGCGCCCGACGTCCTCGACGAACATCAGGATCTCGCCGGCGAGGGTGGCGAGCGCGCAGCCGTGCACCGCGCCCGCCTGCTTGTAGATGGTCTCGTGCTTGCGCACTTTCTCGATCAGGACGAAGAGGTTTGCATCCTCGAGAAAGATATCTCTCCGCAGATCGACTTTGTCGATCTCCTCCATCAGGTCGCCGAACATCGTGCCCTGGCCGCAGCCCGAGGTGACCGTCTTTTTCTTCAGCGAAGGAGGCTTTCTCCTGCTGTGCGTCGTGATCGCGACCGATTCGGTCTCCCAGTCGACCTGCACGGCGGATATTTCCTCCACCGAGGAAACCAGGCGCTGGTTGCGCAGGTAACCGATCGCCAGCGCCTCGGGCGCGTGCCCCAGCGTCATCAGGGTGACGATCTCGCGCTTGTCCAGGTAGAGCGTGAGCGGATGCTCGCCGGCGACCGCGGTCGGCACCATCTCGCCGCGCTCGTTGGTGGCCTCCACTTCAAATGTGGCCGGCTTCGCCGCGTTGGTGAGCCTGGGTTTAGCCACCGATGTAGGACATCTCCACTTTTTTTTCTTTCGCGGTTTGCGCCGTCCTGATCTCGGAGTAGCGGTCGGCGCGGCGCTGCCACACCGCGGCGATCTCGTCGCGCAGCGCGTCGTCGGACGCGCCGCCGCGCAGCAACCGTTTCAGGTCGTGGCCCGACTGCGCGAACAGGCAGGTGTACAACGCGCCCTCGGTGGAAAGCCGCATGCGCGTGCAACTGGAGCAGAATGCCTGCGTCACCGACGAGATCACGCCGATTTCGCCCGCGCCGTCGCGGTAGCGCCAGCGCTCGGCGACCTCGCCGGCGTAGTTCGCGCCGACCGGCTCGAGCGGCCAGCGCTCGGCGATGCGCTGCACCACCTCGGCCGACGGCACGACCTCGTCCATGCGCCAGCCGTTGGTGCTGCCGACGTCCATGTACTCGATGAAACGGATGATGTGCCCGCTGCCGCGCCAGCGCTGCGCCATCGCCGCGATCTCGCGATCGTTGACGCCGCGCTTCACCACCATGTTGACCTTGACCGGCCCGAGGCCCGCGGCCGCGGCGGCGTCGATGCCCTCGATCACCTTCGCCACCGGGAAATCGGCGTCGTTCATCGCGCGGAAGGTGGCGTCGTCCAGCGAATCCAGGCTGACGGTGACGCGGTTCAGGCCTGCTTTTTTCAAGTCATGGACTTGCTTTGCCAAGAGCGAGCCGTTGGTGGTCAATGTAAGTTCTACACCGAGTCCGGCGAGCATTTCCACCAGGCGGTGCAGATGGCGGCGCACCAGCGGCTCGCCGCCGGTCAGGCGGATTTTCTGCACCCCCAGGCCGGCGAACACGCGCGCGAGGCGCGCGATCTCCTCGAAGCTGAGGATCGCCGCGTGCGGGAGAAAGCGGTAGTTCGCGTCGAACACCTCGCGCGGCATGCAATAGACGCAGCGGAAGTTGCAACGGTCGGTCACCGAGACGCGCAGGTCGTGCATCGTCCGGCCGAGCGTGTCGGCCAGCTCGCCGCCGGCAAAAGGCACTGCCGGGAGGTGCCCGGCCTGGATGGGAAACACCTTCTTCATCAAGGGTTTTCTCTCGGAAAATCATAACAGAGCGCGTATAGTTCGGGCGGTGGAAAAGCCGTCTTTCGCGATCGCCGTGGTGATGCAGCGCCGGCCCGCGCAGAGCCGCTGGGCCGAGTCGATCTGGGAGCTGCACGGCGTGCTCGCCGACCCCGGCGGCGAAACCCGCCTTCTGCGCCAGGACGGCGCCAGCGCGCAGTGGCTGCACCCGGGCTTCAAGCTGTTGCTCCACAAGGACGAGACCGAGGGCTACTACATGAACGTGTCGGCGCCGCACCCGCGCGTCTTCGTGCTGTGGCGCATGGAGGGCGAGCAAGCGCTTCCGCTCGAGGTCACGGTGAGCTCCGACGAGGCGGCGCGCTGGCTCGACGGCGGTCACTCGGTCGACGGCGTCGCGATGCCTGCAGAAATCTTCGCCTGGGTGGGCGAATACGTCGAGAACAACTACCGCCCGGAGCCGAAGAAGCGCATCAAGCCGCGCTCGTTCCAGCACCCGAAAGACCGGATGTAGCGATGGCGGAAGAAAAGAAAGACGCTTTTCTCCAGCGCTGGTCGCGGCTCAAGCACGAGGAGAAGAAGCAGCCGCCGGCGACCGAGGAGAAGCCCGCGCCCACGCTGCCGCCGGTCGACAAGCTCACGCCCGAATCGGATTTCACCGGCTTCATGCATCCGAAGGTGGAGGACGCGCTGCGGCGCGCGGCGCTGAAGAAGCTGTTCAGCGATCCGCACTTCAACCTGCCCGACCCGTACGAGGCCTACTCGGGCGACTGGACCGTCGGCGAACCGATTCCGCCGGAGATGCTCGCGACGCTCAACCAGGCGAAGCAGCTGCTGTTCAGCGAAAAGAAGGAAGAGCCGAAGGAACAGGCCGCTCCCGAGGAAAAACCGAAGCCGACCGATGAGCCTGGCAGGCAAGACGCTTAAAGTCTGCAGCTGCAACCACACCATCGCGCTCGACGCCAAGGCGCTCGCCGCGGCGCTCGGGTCGGGCGAGCCGCTGAAGATGCACCACGAGCTGTGCCGCAAGGACGCCGGCGCGTTCCAGGCGGCGCTCGGCGACGGCGACGACGTGATCGTCGCCTGCACGCAGGAAGCGGCGCTGTTCTCCGAGATCTCCGGCGGCAAGCCGGTCAGGTTCGTGAACATCCGCGAGCTGGGCGGATGGTCCGCCGACAGGAAATCCACCCCGAAGATCGCGGCGCTGATCGCGATGGCCGCGCTGCCCGAGGCGGAGCCGGCGCCCGGGGTCGAGTTCAAGTCGGGCGGCCAGCTCCTGGTCATCGGCCCGGCCGAAGCCGCGCTCGACTGGGCGGAGCGCCTTTCGGGCCAGCTCGAGGTTTCGGTGCTGCTGACCAAAGGGGGAGGGGAGCTGCCCCTCGAGAGGAAGTATCCCGTGTGGTCGGGGAAGGTCACCCGCCTGAGCGGCTGGCTCGGCGCGTTCGAGGTCGAGTGGCGCCAGGAAAACCCGATCGACCTCGAGGTGTGCACGCGCTGCAACGCGTGCGTGCGCGCCTGCCCGGAAGACGCGATCGGCTTCGACTACCAGGTCGATCTCGCCAAATGCAAGGCGCACCGCGAGTGCGTCAAGGCTTGCGGCGACATCGGCGCGGTCGATTTCTCGCGCGCCGACACCGCACGTAAAGATACCTTCGATCTCGTGCTCGACCTGTCGCGCGCGCCGCTCATCAACCTGCACGAGCTGCCGCAGGGCTATCTCGCGCCGGGCGACGATCCGCTCGGGCAGGCACTGGCCGCGCAGGGGCTCGCCACTCTGGTGGGCGAGTTCGACAAGCCCAGGTTCTTCTCCTACAACGCGAGGATCTGCGCGCACAGCCGCTCCGCCAAGCAGGGCTGCAACGCCTGCCTCGACGTGTGCTCGAGCGGCGCGATCCGTGCCGACGGCGACCACGTCAAGGTGGAGCCGCACCTGTGCGCCGGCTGCGGCGGCTGCGCGACGGTGTGCCCCTCGGGGGCGATGACCTACGGCTACCCGAAGGTGCCCGACCTCGGCATGCGGCTGAAGACCGCGCTCGCCACCTACCGCGAGGCCGGCGGCAAGGACGCCTGCATCCTGTTCCACGATGCCGCCGACGGCCGCGCGGCGCTGCTCTCGTACGGCAGGAAAGACAAGGGCTTGCCGGCGCGCGTGATCCCGGTGGAGTGCTTCCATGTCGCTTCGATCGGCATGGACCTGATGCTGGGAGCGATGGCCTATGGCGCTTCCCAGGTTGTCGTCCTGTCGACCGAAAAAGTCGCCGGCGGGTATGCCGCGGCGCTCAGGCGGCAGATGGGCTATGCCGAGACCATCGTCGACGCCCTCGGCTACGCCGGCGCGCATTTCTCGGTGGTCGAGAACCTGGCGGATCTCTGGGAGCTCAAGCCTGCCGCGACAGTCGCCAAGGCGGCGACGTTCAATCTCTCGGCCGAGAAACGAACCACCCTCGACTTCGCGTTCGACCATCTTGCGCGCAAGGAAGAAAAAATCATTCCGTTGCCCGCGGGCGCGCCGTTCGGCGCCCTGACGATCAACAAGCAGACCTGCACGCTGTGCAAGGCGTGCATCGGCGCATGCCCCGAGTCGGCGCTGGTCGATGCCACCGAGTCGCCGAGCCTGCGCTTCATCGAGCGCAACTGCGTGCAGTGCGGCCTGTGCGTGAACACCTGTCCCGAGAACGCCATCGCGCTGGTTCCGAGATTGCTCATTGGAAAGGACGCCAAGGAGCCGGTGACGCTCAACGAAGCAGAGCCCTTCAACTGCGTGCGCTGCGGCAAGCCCTTCGGCACGCGCCAGATGGTGGAGAACATGCTCGGCAAGCTCGGCACGCATTCAATGTTCGCCGGCGGCACGCGCAGGCTGCAGATGTGCGGCGACTGCCGCGTCGTCGACATGATGGAAAACAAGGCCGAGACCAGCATCTTCGATTACAAGAAATGATTCCTCCGGAAGAGGCGGCCCGCGCCAACCTCTACGGCCTGATCGCGCGTCTGTTCTACGCGCCGCCCGACGCGCAATTGATCTTCGAGCTGCTGGGCGCACCGGCGATCGAGGGCGACGCCGATCTCGGCACGGCATGGCGGGAGATGGTGGCGGCCTGTGCGAGCGCATTCCCGGCGGTGCTCGAGGCCGAGCATACCGAGCTGTTCGTCGGCCCCGGCAAGGCGGCGGTGACGCCTTACCTTTCGCACTACGTGCTGCGCCATGCGAGCGACAACCCGCTGGTCGAGCTGCGCCAGCGGCTTGGCCAGTGGGGCATCGCGCGCCGCGAGGGGGTCCCGGAGTACGAGGATCACGTCAGCGGAATCTGCGAAACCATGCGATTTGTTATTGCGGTGCAGCAGAGAACCCCGGAAGAGCAGCGAGAGTTCTTCGAGCGCTTCGTCTATCGCGGTGCGGCGCCCTTCTGCGATGCGCTAAGCGCTTCGAATAAGGCACGTTTTTACCGGCTGGTGGCGCGCTTCACGCGGGCCTTCCTCGAGGTCGAGAAGACTGCGTTCGAGATGGTCGGATAAGCGCAATCGAGAGTCGTTCTCAACATCGGGCCTCACTCTGAGAACGCCTCCCAACAATCCGCTTAAGCGCTCTTGTATCAAGGGAAATTGCGGCGTAAGTTTCACTAGTTTGTCTATGAACAGCCGTTCATAAGGAGGTCGCCATGACCGAGAAGAAAGCCAAACTTTCCAGAAGGAACTTCCTGCTGACGCTCGGTGCCGGCGGCGCCGCGACCGCAGCGGCGATCGTGGCGACAAAGGACGCGCCGCCCGCGCAATCCGGAACCGGCAAGCGCTCGACGCGCGGCTACCACGTCACAGAGCACGTCAACAACTACTACCGCACCACCAAGGTCTAGGAGGAGGCAACCCATGTTGCTCACCAGGAAAGCCACCAGCCAGGCTGTTCCGCAGTCCCGTCTCGCGCGCGGATTGCCCGCCAAGACCATGGACCGCCGCGCGTTCCTGCAGCGCTCGGGGATCACCGTCGGCGCCGGCGCGGTCGCCTCCCAGTTGCCGTTCAGCATGATCGGCGAGGCCGAGGCGAAGACCGAGGCCGGCGGCAAGATCGAGGTCAAGCGCACGGTCTGCACGCACTGCTCCGTGGGCTGCGCCATCGACGCGGTGGTGCAGAACGGCGTGTGGGTGCGCCAGGAGCCGGTGTTCGACTCGCCGATCAACCTCGGCGCGCACTGCGCCAAGGGCGCTTCGGTGCGCGAGCACGGCATCACGCACGACTCGCACCGCCTCAAGTACCCGATGAAGCTCGAGGGCGGCAAGTGGAAGCGCATCTCCTGGGACGTCGCCTACGACGAGATCTCGAAGAAGATGCTCGCGATCCGCAACGACAAGGAAAAAGGCGGACCGGACTCGCTGTTCGTGGTCGGCTCCTCGAAGCACAACAACGAGCAGGCGATGCTGCTGAGGAAGTGGGTCTCGCTCTGGGGCACGAACAACACCGACCACCAGGCGCGCATCTGCCATAGCACCACGGTCGCCGGCGTGGCCCAGACCTGGGGCTACGGCGCGATGACCAACTCGTACAACGACGAGCAGAACTCGAAGTCGATGATGTTCCTCGGCTCGAACGCCGCCGAGGCGCACCCGGTGTCGATGCTGCACACGATCCACGCGCGCGAGAACGGCGCCAAGGTGATCGTGGTCGACCCGCGCTTCACGCGCACCGCGGCGAAGGCCGACATGTACGTGCGGCACCGCTCGGGCAGCGACGTTCCGTTCATCTTCGGCGTGCTGTACCACGTGTTCAAGAACGGCTGGGAAGACAAGAAGTACATCCATGACCGCGTCTACGGCATGGATCAGATCAAGAAGGAGGTGATGGAGAAGTGGACCCCGGCCAACGTGACCGAGGCCACGGGCGTCTCCGAGGCCGAGGTGTTCGCGGTCGCCAAGACGCTGGCCGAGAACCGGCCGGGCTTCATCATCTGGGCGATGGGCCAGACGCAGCACAACAACGCCAACGCGATCGTGCGAGCGTCGAACATCCTGATGCTCGCGCTCGGCAACGTCGGGCGCTCGGGCGGCGGCTGCAACATCTATCGCGGCCACGACAACGTGCAGGGCGCGACCGACGTCGGCCCGAACCCCGACACGCTGCCGGGCTACTACCCGGTCGCGGTGCCGGGCTCGTGGGTGCACTGGTCGCGGGTCTGGAACGTCGACCTCGAGTGGCTGAAGAAACAGTACGCCTCGCCGGCGATGATGGCCAAGCCCGGCATGACGGTGTCGCGCTGGATCGACGGCGTCACGGAGAAGAACGAGGCCATCGACCAGGATCCGAACCTGCGCATGATCTTCTTCTGGGGCCACGCGCCCAACAGCCAGACGCGCGGGCCCGACATGCTGGAAGCGATGAAGAAGCTCGACCTGATGGTGGTGCTCGACCCGTATCCGTCGGCGAGCGCGGCGATGTTCGCCAAGGTGCGCAAGGACGGCGCCTACCTGCTGCCGGTGGCGACCCAGTTCGAGACCGACGGCTCGGCGACCTGCTCCAACCGCTCGCTGCAGTGGCGCGAGAAGGTGATCGACCCGCTGTTCGAGTCGCGCTCCGACCAGATGATCATGTACCAGCTGGCGGTCAAGCTCGGCTTCGGCGACCAGTTCATCGGCAAGAAGGACGGCAGGCAGAACCTGCGGCTGGTCAAGGCCCCCGGCGGCGAAGAGCCGTCGATGGAGGACACACTCAGGAACGAGATCAACGCCGGCGCGTGGACCATCGGCTACACCGGCCAGTCGCCCGAGCGCCTGCAGGCGCACATGCGCAACATGCACGTGTTCGACGTGAAGACGCTGCGCGCCCGCGGCGGCAAGGACGCGAAAACCGGCTACGACCTCACCGGCGACTACTTCGGTCTGCCGTGGCCGTGCTACGGCAAGGCGGCGCTCAAGCACCCGGGCTCGCCCAACCTCTACGACACCTCGAAGCACGTCATGGACGGCGGCGGCAACTTCCGGGCGCTGTTCGGCATGGAACGCGACGGCGTGAACCTGCTGGCCGAGGACGGCTCGCACCCGAAGGGCGCCGAGATCACCACCGGCCACCCGCAGTTCGACCACGTGCTCCTGAAGAAGCTCGGCTGGTGGGATGACCTGACCGAGGACGAGAAGAAGGAGGCCGAGGGCAAGACCTGGGCGAACGACCTCTCGGGCGGCATCCAGCGCGTCGCGCTGAAGCACGGCTGCCATCCGTTCGGCAACGCCAAGGCGCGCGCCGTGGTGTGGAACTTCCCCGACCCGATCCCGCAGCACCGCGAGCCGCTGTTCAGCCCGCGGCCGGACCTGGTGGCGAAGTACCCGACCCACGACGACGTCAAGGTGTTCTGGCGCCTGCCGACGCTCTTCAAGTCGGTGCAGGACCAGGCGGTCAAGGAGGAAGCGCACAAGAAATTCCCGCTGATCCTGACGAGCGGCCGGCTGGTCGAGTACGAGGGCGGGGGCGAGGAGACGCGCTCCAATCCGTGGCTCGCCGAGCTGATGCAGGACAACTTCGTGGAGATCAACCCGAAGACCGCGGCCGACCGCGGCATCCGCAACGGCGAATACGTCTGGGTCAGCTCCCCGGCAAAGAACCCCGGCGGCGGCAACGTGCGCATCAAGGTGAAGGCCAAGGTGACCGAGGGAGTCGGGCCGGACACGGTGTTCATCCCGTTCCACTTCTCGGGCTGGTGGCAGGGCGAGGACCTGCTGCCCTACTACCCGGAGGGTGCGGCGCCGATTGTGCGCGGCGAGGCGGTGAACACCGCCACGACCTACGGCTACGACCGGGTCACCATGATGCAGGAAACCAAGACCACGCTGTGCCAAGTGGCGAAGGCCTAAGGAGACAACCATGGCGAGAATGAAATTTCTCTGCGACGCCGAGCGCTGCATCGAGTGCAACGGCTGCGTCACCGCCTGCAAGAACGAGAACGAGGTGCCTTGGGGCGTCAACCGCCGCCGCGTCGTCACCATCAACGACGGCGTGGTGGGCGCCGAGAAGTCGATCTCGGTCGCCTGCATGCACTGCTCGGATGCGCCCTGCATGGCGGTGTGCCCGGTCGACTGCTTCTACCGCACCGACGACGGCGTGGTGCTGCACGACAAGGACCTGTGCATCGGCTGCGGCTACTGCTTCTACGCCTGCCCGTTCGGCGCGCCGCAGTTCCCGCAGGCGGGCGCCTTCGGCCTGCGCGGCAAGATGGACAAATGCACGTTCTGCGCCGGCGGCCCGGAGAAGGACCAGAGCCAGGCCGAGTTCACCAAGTACGGCCGCAACCGCCTGTCCGAAGGCAAGCTGCCGGCCTGCGCCGAGATGTGCTCGACCAAGGCGCTGCTCGGCGGCGACGGCGACGTCATCGCCGACATCTACCGCGAGCGCGTGCTGCGCCGTGGCAAGGGCTCGGAAGTCTGGGGCTGGGGCACGGCCTACGGCCCGGGCAAGCCAGGCGCGCAGCCGCCGCAGCGCACGCCGGCGCAGAAGTCATGAGAAAGCTCCTTCTTCTCATTGCCGTATCCGGCCTTGCCCTCGCCGGGTGCGGCGAAGGCGACCAGCAGGTGGTGGTCTACAAGCAGGGCAAGTACCAGGGCAAGCCCGACGGCTTGCCCTGGAACAGCGAGCCGCCGATCGCCGAGCTGCGCGGCGGCAAGTGGACCAAGGGCGACCGCGCGAGCTGGGAAGAGCAGATCAAGAACCGGCAGCTCGCCCAGCACGAGCACAGGCGCATCTACCAGTAAGGGAGGACGCATGAGACTTTTTTCCGGGCTTTGCCTGGCGGTCCTCGTTTCATTTGCCGGTGTTGCGCTCGCCCAGCAGGCACCCACGCAGGAGCAGCAGCAACGCCAGGTGACGCAACCGGGAAATAACGCCCCGGTGTGGCGCCAGGTGCGCGAGGAAGCCAAGGAGCACTACACCAGCATCCAGGGGCGCGAGACCGGCGTCCTGGTCCAGTCCTGGGGCGACACCTGGCGGCGCATCCGCAACGGCCCGGTGACCTTCTGGGGCGGCTGGCTGGTGGTTGCCGTGGTGCTCGCCATCGCCGCGCTTTACTTTACGAAGGGCCCGGTCAAGATTCACGACCGGCCGAGCGGGCGCCTGATCCACCGCTTCAGGCCGGTCGAGCAGGTGGCGCACTGGTGCATGGCGATCAGCTTCGTGGTGCTCGGCATCTCGGGCCTGGTGATGCTGTTCGGCAAGCACGTGCTGCTGCCGGTCATCGGCTATACGCTGTTCGCCTGGCTGACGGCGCTATGCAAGAACCTGCACAACTTCATCGGGCCGTTCTTCATCGTCGCCACGGTGATCTTCGTGGTGCTGTTCATCCGCGACAACCTGCCGCGCGCCTACGACTTCACGTGGTTCGCCAAGGCCTGGGCCTACGTGTCCGGCAAGGAACACGTGCCCTCCGGGCGCTTCAACGCCGGAGAGAAGGTGTGGTTCTGGGGCGGCGTGGTGGTGCTCTCGGTGGTCGTGTCCTGGAGCGGGCTGATCCTGCTATTCCCGAACTTCGACCAGACGCGCGCGGTGATGCAGGAAGCCTGGATCTGGCACGCGGTCGCGGCGCTGCTCTTCATCGCGATGTCGCTCGGCCACATCTACCTCGGCACGATCGGGGTCGAGGGCGCCTACCAGGCGATGCGCACCGGCTACGTCGACGAGACCTGGGCGAAGGAGCACCACGAGATCTGGTACAACGAAGTGAAATCGGGCGGGTCGGTGGCCGCGAGCGGCGCGGTTCCCGCCGGCGCTCCCCACATGAAGGAGAAAGCATGAAACGCGTTCTGCTGGTGCTGGCCGCGGGCCTTGCCGCGGGCGTGATCGCCGCTTCACATGCGAAGCTTCCCGCGCCGCCGGCCAAGAGCGACGCCGAGAAGGCGGCCGAGGCCGAGAAGGCAGCCGCGGCGAAGGCCAAGGACGCCGAGAGCCTCGGCAAGGCGCAGGACAAGGCCGTGGCCAACTACAAGAAGAACCAGGGCATCTCCATGGCGCCGTCGAAGCCCGCTTCCAAGCCGGCGAAGAAATGAAGCTCGCCATCGCTTCCCTGGCGGTGGTCGCTGCCCTCACGGGCTGCCAGACGGTGCAGGACACGTGGTCCGGCTTGTGGTCCGATGGCCCGAAGGCGACCGCGAACCTGCAGCCGACGAAGGGCAGCAACGTGCGCGGCACGGTCAACTTCGCGCAGCGCGGCGACAAGGTGCGCGTCAGCGCGAACCTCACGGGACTCAGGCCTAACGGCGATTTCGGCTTCCACGTCCACGAGGCGGGCGATTGCAGCTCGGGCGACGGCATGAGCGCCAAGGGGCACTTCAATCCCTTCGGCAAGCCGCACGGGCAGCACCCGGGCGCCGAGCGCCACGGCGGCGACATGCCGAACCTGAAGTCCGATGCGAGCGGCAATGCGAGCGCGACCTTTGACCTCGACATCGTCACCGTCGCGCCCGGCCCGGCGAGCGTGGTGGGGCGCGGCCTCATCGTTCACGTCCAGCCCGACGACTACAAGACCCAGCCCACGGGCAACGCCGGCGCGCGCAGCGCCTGCGCGGTGATCCAGCGCAGCTAGATTACTGGAGGAGGAGGGGCCGAAAGGGCGTCGCAAGACGCCCTTTCGTTTAGGTCCCTTCGACGACGATAAGTTTGCCGCGCGAGGCCTGCTGGCGAATCTTGATGAGGGGCGCCTACTCCGCCGAACGGTAGAACTTCACGGCCTGTTCCATCGACGGGAATTCCACTACGGCGATGCGCTTGGGCGACCAGCCGCCCTCCATCGCCTCGACCCTGCCGCCGCGCACCAGGTACTTGCCGCCGTATTTTGCAATCACGCCGGGCACCTGCTTGCGGTAGTCCTCGTACGCCGCCGGGTCGACGACTTCGATTTCCGCGATCACATAGGCGCTCATGAGAGTAATCGTACCGCGATCCCGAGCAGGGCCATGATCAGCACGAGCTGCACGAGGCCCCGGTGCAGCACGAAGGCGAGCAGCGCGGCGATCGCCGCCAGGGCGGCGACCTTGAGCTCGATGGCCAGGGGATCGAACGCGTACCAGCGCAGCGGCCCGGCGCGCGTTTCCACGACGTCTGCGAACAGCACGTGCAGCACGAACCAGACCGTCAGGTTGAGGATCACGCCGACCACCGCGGCGGTGATCGCGGCGAGCGCGCCCGACAGGCGCTGGTTCGAGCGCAGCTGCTCGACGAACGGCGCGCCGGCGAAAATCAGCATCATCGGCGGAACGAAGGTGACCCAGGTGGTGAGGGCAGAACCCAAAATTGCACTGGTTAGTGGACCCAAAGGCTCACCGTTCCGGTAGGCGCCGAGGAAGCCGACGAACTGCGTCACCTTGATGAGCGGCCCCGGCAGCGTCTCGGCGAGGCCCAGCCCGTCCACCATTTCCGGCGCGCTCATCCAGCCATAGGTCTCCACCGCCTGCTGCGCCATGTAGGCGAGCAGCGCGTAGGCGCCGCCGAAGCTCACCACCGCGAGCTTCGAGAAGAAGATGCCGATGTCGACGAACACGTGATCTTTGCCCAGAAGCAGTACCGCCAGGACTACCGGCGACCACCACAGCGCGAGCCCGACGACGCTGGCGATAGCCGCCTGCCGCCAGCGCCCCGGCACCGCAACGGAAGGTGCGATTGAGGATTCGGTGATGAGAAAACCGACAATCGCAGCCAATACGACGATCACGGGGAAAGGCAGGTCGAAGAAGAAGATGCCGGCGAAGGCGAGCGCCGCCAGGCCGACGAGCAGGCGCGACTTGAGCGAGCGCCGGCCGATGCGGATCAGCGCCTCGACCACGATCACCAGCACCGCCGCCTTGATGCCGAACAGCGCGCCGTCCACCACCGGGATGCCGCGCCCGAGCACGTAGAGCAGGCTGAAGGCGAGCATCACGAACGCGCCCGGCAGCACGAAGAGGCATCCCGCCGCGAGGCCGCCGCGCACCCCGTGCAGCAGCCAGCCGACGTAGGTGGCGAGCTTCTGCGCCTCCGGGCCGGGCAGCAGCATGCAGAAGTTGAGCGCGTGCAGGTAGCGGCTCTCCTCGACCCACTTCTTCTCGTCGACGAGGATGCGGTGCATCAGCGCGATCTGCCCGGCCGGCCCGCCGAAGCCGAGGCAGCCGATCTTCAGCCAGACGCGCAGCGCCTCTGAGAAATCTACCGGTACGCGGCCGGGTTCCACGTATGCACCTCGTCCTTGCCCTCGCGGCACCAGGCGTAGAGCGCGTCGTACATCACCATGCCGTGCTCGAGCATCTCCAGGTCTTTTTCATAAAGGCGGGACAACCCCAGCGAAATCGCCGCCAGCCCCGGCGCCTGCGGCGCGAGCTCGAGCCGGTTGGTGTCCGCGCCGCGCACGATCAGCGCCAGCTCGTCGAGCGCCGGGTCCTTCAGGTGAAACTTGCCCAGGAAGGCGTCGAAGCTGCACAGCTCCCCGTCGTGCGAGAACTCGACGTCCGGGATGTCATAAGGTGTTGCTTCTTTTTCATGCGCGATCTTCTTGACCTCGGCACTCGGCACGTAGAGAAACTCGGCTTCCGGGTCGACGAAGCGCCGCACCAGCCAGGGGCAGGCGATGCGGTCGATCTTCGGCCGCTCGCGCGTGACCCAGCGCGAGGATGATTTTTGTGGCTTGTTGAAAAGATCTCCTCCCGCTTCGCGCCAGGCTTCGATGCCGCCCTCGAGGTACTTGGCGCCCAGCGCCTTCGCCACGTTCTGGCTCACTTCATGGCCGTGCACGCAGTACACGACGACGCTCGCCGCCCGGGGAAGGGTCTTCTTCCAGTCCAGAACCCGCTCGGGATCGCGTCGCAACGCGCCACGAATCAGGTCTTTCGCTTCGAAAAAACGCTCGCGCCTGCGCACGTCGATGACGAGCGGCGGTGCGCTGCTGCCGAGCGATTGCTTGAGGTTTGCTACGCTGATGTTCGCGTCCATGGCGCTCTCCTTCAAGAGGTGCCGCAGAGCTTGGACGCGAGGCGTCTTGCAGTTAGGGCGGCTTCTCGCCTCCCACTGTCGCCGGGAGCCTGCGGTCCCGACGTAGGGACAAGACGAGTGTAGATCAAGGCCGCAGGGCAGGCAAGCAGGTGTAGCCGCCGCCGGCGAGCGGCAGGACCTGCACCGACACGCGGTACATGCGCTCGAGCGTGTCGGCGCGGATCACCTCGCGCGGCGCGCCGGCCTCGAGCACGCGCCCCTCGGCGAGGAGCAGCGCGCGGCTAGCGCACATGAAGGCGTGGTCCGGATCGTGGCTCGAGAACAGGATCGCGAGGCCCGAGCCGGCGAGCGCGGCGATCCTCTCCAGCACGCGCACCTGGTTGCCGAAGTCGAGGCTCGCGGTCGGCTCGTCGAGCACCAGCAGCTTCGGCTCCTGCGCCAGCGCCCGCGCCACCAGCGCGAGCTGGCGCTCGCCGCCCGAGATCTCGGTCACCGGCTGGTCGGCGAGCTGCGCGATGCCGAGGGACTCCAGCGCCCGGTCCGCCACCATCAGGTCCTTTTTTGCGGGAGACGCAAACACGCCGAGGTGCGCGGTGCGTCCCATCAGCACGAACTCGCGCACCGTGTAGGCGAAATAGGCCGAGTGCCCCTGCGGCACATAGCCGACGCGGCGGGCGATTTCCGGCCGCGACAGAGAATCCAGGGGTTCTTCTTCCAGCGAAATTTTCCCCCCATGGGGAGGCAAGAGGCCAAGAACGGTCCGGAACAGCGTGGTCTTGCCGCCGCCGTTGGGGCCGAGGACGCACATGACCTCGCCGGCATCGAGGGTGAAGCTGACATCGCGGCCGACGCTGCGGCCGGGAAAGCCGAAGGCGAGCTGGTCGACCGCGAGCATCACCACGGTCGCCTCGACATGGCGAACAGCCAAAGGAAGAACGGAGTACCGATCAGCGCCGTCAGCACGCCGGGCGGCACCTCGATGGTGGCGATGGTGCGGCACAGGGTGTCGACCGCGAGCAGGAACGCCGCGCCGAGCAGCATGGCGAGCGGCAGCAGGCGGCCGAAGTCCGGGCCGACCAGCAGGCGCGCGGCGTGCGGAATGAGCAGGCCGACCCAGCCGATGATGCCGCTGATGGCGACGGCCGACGCCGTCATCAGCGTCGCGCACGCGACCACCAGCGTGCGCAGCCGGCGCGTGTCGACGCCGAGCGCGCGCGCCTCGTCGTCGGGCAGCGCGAGCAGGTTCATGCGCCAGCGCATGAGCAGCATCGGCGCCAGGCCGACGAGCGCGAACGGCGCGGCGCTCGCAAGGTCGCGCGGAGACATCGAAGCCAGACTGCCGAGCAGCCAGTAGGTGATCGCCGGAAGCTGGTTGTACGGGTCGGCGAGGTACTTGAGGAGCGCGATCGCCGAGCCGAGCAGGGTGCCGATCACCACGCCGGTCAGCACCAGCCCGAGCAGCGGGTCGTGGCCGCGCAGGCGCGAGCCGATCCAGTACACCAGGCCGACGGCGGCGAGGCCGCCGGCGAAGGCCAGCACTTGGATAAAAAAAATATTCAAGGAGAAAAAGATGGCAACAACGGCCCCCAGCGCGGCGCCGGTCGAGACGCCCAGGATGTCCGGCGACACCAGCGGGTTGCGGAACATCCCCTGGTAGGCGGTGCCGGCGGCGGCGAGCGCGGCGCCGACCAGCAGCGCGGCGAGCACGCGCGGCCCGCGCACCTGCAGAACGACGGTCTCGACGTTCGGGCTGACCTGCTGTCCAGAGAGCACCGAGAACAACTCGGCCAGCGACACCGGATAACGGCCCACCGCGAAGGCGAGAGCGGTGAGCCCGGCGAGCGCTCCGGCTGCGAGCACATAGCTCAGGACCCGTGCATTCACCGAGGCCTCATTTTCCCAGTACGCCGGCTTCGCCGAGCAGCGCGTCGAGCTGCGCTGCCGACGGCTCTCGGTGATAGAACAGGCGGTGGAACTCGGCCACCTTGGCGCGCAGGTCGAGGTCGAAGGCCTCGGGATAGAGGAGCTTGCCCGCCCACCAGATGCCGAGCAGGCGGTTGGCGCCCGGCGGGAAGTCGAACCAGCCGAACGGCAGGTGCGGCGACAGGTAGACGCGCTTCGCCGCAACCGCCTTCACCGCGCGCCAGCGCGGGTCGGCCCATACCGACTTCCAGAAGTTCGGGTCCGTGGTGAGGATCACCTCCGGGTCCCACAGGATCACCTGCTCGAAGGACACGGTGACCAGTCCGGCGCGCGCTTCAGCGGCGGCATTGCGCGCGCCGAGGAAGTCGAGCGCCTCGACGTTGATCGATCCCTTGCCCCCGGTTTGCAGGCCGCTCGGGCTGCGGCCGTAATAGACGAGGGGATGGCCGGTAGCTCGCGCGACGCGTTGTTTGGCTTGGATCAATTCTTTCTCATACCAGGCGGCGAGGTGCTCGGCTTCGCGCTCGTTTCCCATCAGCCGTCCTAGCGCGCGCAGCGCGGCGGGCGTCGACTCGATGCGCCCGTCGAACAGGGCGTAGGGGATGCGCGTCTGCTCCTGCACTTGCGTGGCGAGCGAGGCGTAGGTCGCGCCGGTCGAGCCGACGTCGACGATGAGATCGGTCTTCACCTTGAGCACCACTTCCACGTTGGCGGTGTTGCCGCGGCCGGTGAGCCGGCCGAGCTCGGGCAGCTGCGCGTACCGCTCGGGGAGGAACTGCGCCTCGTTCGGCCGCATCGCCCGGGTCCATCCGGTGAGCTTGTCGGGCGCGATCGCGAACACCAGCATGCTCGCCGGCGGGCCGGCGGCATAGACGCGCTCGACCTTCGCCGGAGGTCGGATCTCTCGCCCCGAAGCGTCACTGACCGGGGTCTGCGCAATGCAGATCCCCGTCACGAAGCCCAGCAACGGGAAAGCAAGGCGGATCACGCTCGCCCGATCCACGACAGCGCCGCCCCGATCGACTCGTGCTCACCGGCGCGCGCCGGATCGTAGCCGGGCAGGCGGGCGACGCTGCTCGCGAATTCATCGCTGCGCAAGGTCTGCAGGAGCGCCTGGAACGGGGCCGCGCGAAGCGTGCGGCGCGCGGCCGCCAGGAAATAGCGCTCGGTCGCGAGAGGCACGAAGTCGAGGCGCAGCCGCGCCGCCGCCGCCCGCAGCCCGAAGCCGGCGTCGGCGCGCCCGGCCGCGACCTCCTCGGCGACCAGCAGATCGGCGTTGGCCGCGCTGCGGCCGGCCTGCGGCGGCCGTGCGACGAAGCGCACGCCGGGGCGCGCCAGGTCGTTCACCCCGCGGATGCGGGCGCCCGGGCGCACGATCAGCCCCTGCTCGCGCGCGACGAAGTGCACCAGCTGGTGCTTGCGCGGATCGAGCCACTGGCCGAGCGCCGCGGCCGCGGCCGCGGCGCGCGGCAGGGCATCGGCGACGTGGAAGCCCGCGAGATCGCATTCACCGCGCGCCAGCGCGGCTAGGCTGTCTTCGGCGCCGTGAACGTCGATCTCCAGATTGAGCCGCGGCGCGCAAGCCCGCGCGAGCTCGCTCAGCGCGAGGTCGTGGCTGGCGTGCAGCGACAGCCGGTAGCGGCCCGCGGGAAGCGTGCCGCCCAGCATGCCGCGCAACTGGGCGCGCAAGCGCTCGAACACCGGTTCGAGCTCGCCGCGGATGCGCGCGTCCGCCTCGAGCACCTGCTGGCCGAGCGCCGTCAGCCGCGCGCCGCGCCCCCGGCCCATGTCGACCAGCGGAGCGCCGAGCGCGCGCGCACCCTCTCCGATGAGGCCCCACGCGTAGCGGTAGGACAGGCCGCAGGCGCGCGCCGCGTCGCGCAGCGAGCTCGAGCGCGCCAGCGCAGCGAGCAGCCGGATCAGGTCGCGGCCATGGTCGCGCGGCAGGCCCGCGCCGGCCAGCCAGCCCGGATCGAAAGCCGGCCCGGGAAACGTATGAACGCTCATGCCTATTCAGCCATCATGAGGTTGCCGGATATAGTGCCACGATCAAGCGCTATATGCACGGATAAGCATAATGGAGTCGATCGTCCAGGCCTTGCGCGGCGCGATCTCCCTCATCGCCTCGGGCGACGCCACCTTGCTCGGCATCATTCTGCTCAGCCTCGGCGTGAGCCTGTCGGCGGTGCTTTTCGCGACGCTGCTCGGGCTGCCGCTCGGAGCCGCGATCGCCGTAGGGCACTTCCCGGGCCGCAAGGCCGTGATCGTGCTGCTGAACGCGCTGATGGGCCTGCCGCCGGTCGTGGTGGGCCTGGTCGTCTACCTGCTGCTGTCGCGCGCCGGCCCCCTCGGCAGCCTCGGCCTGCTGTTCACGCCGCCGGCGATGGTGGTCGCGCAGACGCTGCTCATCCTGCCGATCATCGCCGCGCTTTGCCGCCAGGCCGTGGAGGACGCGTGGATCGAATACGAAGAGCAATTGCGCTCGCTCGGCGTCACGGGAATTCGCGCCGCGCTCACCCTGATCTGGGATATCCGGTTCTCGCTCGTCACCGCGGTGCTCGCCGGGCTTGGCCGCGCCTCGGCCGAAGTCGGGGCGGTGATGATCGTGGGCGGGAACATCGACGGCGTTACCCGCGTGATGACGACCACGATCGCGCTCGAAACCTCCAAGGGAGACCTGCCGCTCGCCCTCTCGCTCGGCATCGTGCTGATCTCCCTGGTGATCGTGCTCAACGCAGCCGCCTACTGGGTCAAGGAGGCGGCCCAGCGCCGCTTCGGCTGATGGCTGCCGCGCCGCGCATCCTTCCCGTAGCGCTGCGCGAAGTGAGCTTCAGCGCGGGCGGGCGCACGATCATCGACCGCATCTCCTTCGAGCTCGCTGCCGGGCCGGCGACCGTCATCCTGGGCGCGAACGGCGCCGGAAAAAGCGTGCTCATGCGCTTGATGCACGGGCTGCTCGCGCCGTCTTCGGGCTCGATCCGCTGGAGCGACCCCGACGCCGGGCGCCTGCGCCGGAATCAGGCGATGGTGTTCCAGCGGCCGGTGCTGCTGCGCCGCTCGGCGCTCGCCAACATCACCTACGCGCTGCAGCTCGCGCGCGTAGCGCGCGCGGAGCGCGAGGCGCTCGCATTCGAGGCGCTGGAAAGCGTCGGCCTGCCGCATCTTGCGCACCGTCCCGCGCGCGTGCTCTCGGGGGGCGAGCAGCAGCGCGTGGCGCTGGCGCGCGCCTGGGCTCTGCACCCGGAGGTGCTGTTCCTGGACGAGCCGACCGCCAGCCTCGACCCCGGCGCCACGCGCGAGATCGAGGCCGTGATCAAGGCGTTCGACGCGGCCGGCACCAAGATCGTCATGGCCACCCACAACCTCGGCCAGGCGCGGCGCCTGGCCGACGAGGTGCTGTTCGTCCACCAGGGGCGGCTTGCCGAGAGCGCCCCGGTGGAAGCGTTTTTCAAGCGGCCCGCTTCGCCAGAGGCGGCCGCGTTCATCAAAGGAGAACTGCCTTGGACCTGAGGAGGATGTTCCTGCTCGCACTATTGTGTGTCTCTTTTTCGTCGGAAGCACAACAACGCTTCATCACCGTCGCCTCGACCACGTCGACCGAGCAATCGGGGTTGTTCAAGCACCTGCTGCCCCTGTTCGAGAAAAAGTCCGGCATCCAGGTGCGGGTGGTCGCGCTCGGCACCGGGCAGGCGCTCGACATGGGCAAGCGCGGCGACGCCGACGTCGTGTTCGTGCACGCGAGGCCGCTCGAGGAAAAGTTCGTCGCCGAAGGCTTCGGCGTGCGGCGCTTCGAGGTGATGTACAACGACTTCGTGCTCATCGGGCCGGGGTCCGACCCGGCGAGAGTGAGCGGCGGCAAGGAGGCAGTTCAAGCTTTTCAAAGGATTCACAAAACCAAGGCCGCGTTCGTTTCGCGCGGCGACCGCAGCGGCACGCACTTCGCCGAGCTCGAGCTCTGGAAGGCGGCGGGGATCGACATCGCGAAAGACAAGGGCGCCTGGTACCGCGAGATCGGGCAGGGCATGGGACCGGCCCTCAACACTGCCGCCGGCGTGAACGCCTACGTGCTTGCCGACCGCGGCACCTGGCTTTCCTTCAAGAACCGGGGCGAGCTCGCCATCGCCGTGGAGGGCGATCGGCGCCTCTTCAACCAGTACGGCATCATCCTGGTCAATCCGGCGAAGCACCTGGGGGTCAAGAAGGAGATGGGCCAGGCATTCATCGATTGGATCATTTCCAGCGAAGGCCAGAACGCCATCGCCGCCTACAAGATCGGCGGCGAGCAGCTCTTCTTCCCCAACGCTGGAAGCTGAATGGCGCGCTATCGCGGCCTCACGCTGCGCGTGCTCGGCAAGCGCGCGCCGGCGATGGGGCCGGGCAAAGCCGAGCTGATCGAGCGCATCGCCGCGACCGGCTCGATCTCCGCCGCGGCGCGCGCCATGGGCATGTCCTACCGGCGCGCCTGGCAGCTCGTGGAGGCGCTCAACCAGGACTACCGCGAGCGTGTCGTGGTCACCGCGGCTGGCGGCACGCGCGGCGGCGGCGCTCGGGTCACCCCCTTCGGCAAGCGGCTGCTCGCCCGGTTCCGCGCCATGGAGGACAAGGCCTCGGCGGCGATCGCCGCCGACCTGCGCCGGTTCCAGCGTTATATTCCATGATATATAGCGCGGGTGGACGAACTCATCGTCGCGCTGCTGGCCGCGGGCATGCTGTTCGCGGCCTTCGGCTATGCCTCGGTCGGCCATGGCGGCGCCTCGGCGTACATCGCCGCCATGGCGCTGGCGGGGATCGCGCCGCAGGAGATGCGGCCGATCGCGCTGCTCCTGAACATCCTGGTCTCGTCGCTCGGCACCTGGAAGTTCTACCGCGCCGGCTATTTCCGCTGGCGCCTGCTCTGGCCGTTCGCCGTCGTCAGCATCCCCATGGCGTACCTCGGCGGAGCCATCACCCTGCCGGGGCAGGCGTACAAGATCCTCGTCGGCGTCGTGCTGCTCTACGCCGCGGTGCAGCTGTGGCGCAGCGGCAGGAGCGGCGAGGAGATGCGCGCGGTGCGCGAGCCGCCGCTCGGCTGGGCGATGGCAATCGGCGCCACCATGGGCCTGCTCGCCGGGCTGACCGGCGTCGGCGGGGGCATCTTCCTCAGCCCGCTGCTCCTCATGCTCGGCTGGGCGGGGACCAAGCAGACGTCGGCGGTCGCCGCACCCTTCATCCTGGTGAACTCGATCGCGGGGCTGGTCGCGGGGTTCGTGGCGAAGAGCGCCACGCTGCCTTCGTATGTCTGGATCCTGGCCGCCGCGGTGCTGGCCGGCGGCTGGCTCGGCGCCGAGTACGGCAGCCGGCGCTTCGCTAATCCGGTGGTGCGCCGCGTCCTCGCCGTCGTGCTGGCGCTTGCCGGCGCCAAGATGATCTCCGTATGAAGACCTTCGGCTTCGCCGGCTGGTCGGGAAGCGGCAAGACCACCCTCATCGAGCAGCTCATCCCGCGCTTCGTGAAGCACGGCCTGCGCGTGTCGCTCATCAAGCACGCGCACCATACGTTCGATGTCGACCATCCGGGCAAGGATTCCTATCGCCACCGGCACGCGGGCGCGGCCGAGATCCTGGTCACCTCGTCGCGGCGCTGGGTGCTGATGCACGAGCTGCGCGGCGCGCACGAGCCCTCGTTCGAGGAGCAGGTGAAGCGAGTTTCGCCGTGCGACCTGCTTCTGGTCGAGGGCTTCAAGCACGCGCCGATCCCCAAGCTCGAGGTGTGGCGTGCTGCGACCGGCGAGCCCCTGCTGCATCCGAACGATCCGCACGTCGTCGCGGTGGCGAGCGACGCGAAGGTCGAGACAAAATTGCCGCTCCTCGATCTCAACGACGTGGATGGGGTTTCATCTTTTATCTTGAAACACCTGAAACTGGCATGAACCAGGGTCTTCTCAGCGTCGACGACGCCCTCGCGCGGCTGCTGGCCGAAGCGAAGCCGGTGGCCGAGGTCGGGGAAGTGCCGACGCTCGAGGCGACCAACCGGGTCCTCGCGCGCGCGCAGCGCTCCACCATGGACGTGCCGCCCATGGACAACAGCGCAATGGACGGATATGCCGTGCGCGTTTCCGACGGAGCGAAGCTCAGGGTCGCCCAGAAGATCATGGCGGGTTCGGTTGGCAAGCCGCTCGAGCCAGGAACCGCGGCGCGCATCTTCACCGGGGCGCCTATCCCGCCGGGCGCGGACGCGATCGTGATGCAGGAGCATTGCACGGTCGAAAAAGACGTCGTCGTGATCAACCGGAAACCGAAGCCGGCCGAATGGATCCGGCGCACCGGCAGCGACGTGAAGAAGGGCGGCGAGATCCTGCCCGCGGGCAAGCGCCTGCTGCCGCAGGACACCGGCCTCGCGGCCTCGGTCGGCATCAAGACCTTGCCGGTCTATCGCAAGGTCAAGCTGGGCCTGTTTTTCACCGGGGACGAGCTGGTGATGCCGGGCGAGCCGCTGGCGCCGGGGCGCATCTACAACTCGAACCGCTTCACGCTGCGCGGCCTGGCGGAGGTGTTCGGCTGCGAGCTGCGCGACTATGGCATCGTGCCCGACACCCTGGCGGCGACGCGCGCGACGCTGCGCCGCGCCGCCGGCGAGTGCGACCTGATCGTCACTTCCGGCGGGGTCTCGGTGGGGGAGGCCGATTTCGTCAAGCCCGCGGTCGAGGCGGAAGGCAAGCTCCTGATGTGGCGCATCGCCATGAAGCCGGGGCGGCCGCTTGCGTTTGGATCGATCCAGAAGTCGTTCTTCATCGGCCTGCCGGGCAACCCGGTATCCAGCTTCGTCACCTTCCTGATCTTCGTACGGCCTTTTTTGCTGAAGACACAGGGAATGGCGCAAACAGCGCCGCGCCCGCTGTTCGTAAGATCAGACTTCGACTGGCCCGAGCCCGACGCGCGGCGCGAGTTCCTGCGCGTAAAATGGAACTCGCAGGGCGGCCTGGATCTCTACCCGACGCAGGACTCGGCGGTGCTCACCTCCACCGCCTGGGCCGACGGCCTGGTGGACAATCCCGCCGGCCAGGCGATCCGCAAGGGCGAAACGGTGCGATTCCTGCCTTACTCGGAGCTCTACTGGTGAAAGTGAAGGTCCTGTTCTTCGCGAGGCTGCGGGAGGAGTTCGGCACCTCCGCCGAGGTGATCGACCTGCCGGGCTCGGCGAGCACGGTGAACGGCTTGCGCGCGCTGCTGATGCGGCGCGGCGGCGCCTGGCAGCGCGTGCTCGCCGACCCGAAGCTGGTGCGCGTCGCGGTGAACCAGGACATGGCCGCCGGCGGCGCGCCGCTCAACGCGGGCGACGAGGTTGCTTTCTTTCCGCCGGTGACCGGGGGATGAGATGAAGATCTCCGTGCAGCGCGAGGACTTCGACCTGGGGGCCGAAGTCGGAAGCATTTGCGGAAGGAACACCATCGGCGCGATAGCGAGCTTCGTCGGGCTGGTGCGCGAAGTGGCGATGACGCTCGAGCACTATCCCGGCATGACCGAAAGCTCGATCCGCACGATCGTCGAGGAGGCCGCGGCGCGCTGGCAGGTGATGGACTGCACGGTGATCCACCGCTACGGCGAGCTGCAGCCGAACGACCGGATCGTGCTGGTCGCGGTCGCGAGCGCGCACCGCGGCGACGCGTTCGCCGCGTGCCAGTTCATCATGGACTACCTGAAGACGCGCGCGCCGTTCTGGAAGAAGGAGCACCGCCCCGAGGGCACGCGCTGGGTGGAGGCCAAGGCCGCCGACGACCAGGCTGCCGAGCGCTGGCAGGATCCGGCCCGCAAAGCGGGGTAGTTGAAAGACCCTGCGGGCGTCCCCACCTTCCCGCTGTGCGCATCGAAAAGTTCACCACCCGGCTGCAGCAGGCCCTGGCTGAAGCCCAGAGCCTGGCGGTAGGCCGCGACCACCAGTACATCGAGCCGCAGCACCTGCTGCTCGCGCTGCTTGACGATCAGGGCATTTCGGGCCTGATCGCCAAGGCCGGGGGCAACCCGGGGGCTCTCAGGAAAAGCCTGGCCGAGGCCGTCTCGAGGCTTCCCAAGGTCGAAGGCACCCCGGGCGAGGTGCATATCTCGCGCGAGCTCGCGCAGCTGCTGAACGTCGCCGACAAGGAAGCGCAGAAGCGCGGCGACCAGTACATCGCCTCGGAGCTGTTCCTGCTCGCCGCGGCAAAGCTGGTGGGGCCGTCGAAGACCGCCCTGGAGAAGGCGATCCAGGAGTTGCGCGGGGGCGAGAACGTTTCTTCGCAGGCTGATGAAGGCCAGAGGCAGGCGCTGGCCAAGTACACCCTCGACCTCACCGAGCGCGCGCGCCAGGGCAAGCTCGACCCGGTGATCGGGCGCGACGACGAGATCCGCCGCTGCATCCAGATCCTGCAGCGCCGCACCAAGAACAACCCGGTGCTGATCGGCGAGCCGGGGGTCGGCAAGACCGCGATCGTCGAGGGGCTGGCGCAGCGCATCGTCAACGGCGAGGTGCCGGAGAGCCTGAAGAACAAGCGCGCGCTGGCGCTCGACATGGCCGCGCTGCTCGCCGGGGCGAAGTACCGCGGCGAGTTCGAGGAAAGACTGAAGGCGGTGCTGAAGGAGCTGGCCCGGGACGAGGGCAACACCATCGTGTTCATCGACGAGCTGCACACCATGGTCGGCGCCGGCAAGGCCGAGGGCGCGATCGACGCCGGCAACATGCTCAAGCCCGCGCTGGCGCGCGGCGAGCTGCACTGCATCGGCGCCACCACGCTCGACGAGTACCGCAAGCACGTCGAGAAGGACGCCGCGCTCGAGCGCCGCTTCCAGAAGGTGCTGGTCGGCGAGCCGAGCGTCGAGGCGACCATCGCCATCCTGCGCGGCCTGCAGGAGCGCTACGAGGTGCACCACGGCGTCGAGATCACCGACCCGGCGATCGTCGCCGCGGCCGAGCTGTCGCAGCGCTACATCACCGACCGCTTCCTGCCCGACAAGGCGATCGACCTGATCGACGAGGCGGCGGCGCGCATCAAGATGGAAATCGACTCCAAGCCCGAGGCGATGGACCGCCTGGAGCGGCGCCTGATTCAGCTGCGCATCGAGCGGGAAGCCGTCAAGAAGGAAACCGACGAGGCCTCGCGCAAGAGACTTTCCTTGATTGAAGACGAGATCAGGCGGCTGGAGAAGGACTACGCCGACCTGGAAGAGGAGTGGAAAGCCGAGAAGGCGCAGGTGCAGGGCAGCCAGCACGTCAAGGAAGAGATCGAGAAGCTCAGGCTGCAGATGGCCGAGCTGCAGAGGAAAGGGCAGTACGACAAGCTCGCCGAGCTGCAGTACGGCAAGCTCCCCCAGCTCGAGAAGCAGCTGACGGAAAAGTCCGAGGTGAAGAAAGCCAGGCTGCTGCGCACCCAGGTCGGCGCCGAGGAAATCGCCGAGGTGGTGTCGCGCGCCACCGGCATCCCGGTGGCGAAGATGATGCAGGGCGAGCGCGAGAAGCTGATCCGGATGGAAGAGCGGCTGCGCGAGCGCGTCGTCGGCCAGGACGAGGCGGTGCGCCTCGTCGCCGACGCGATCCGGCGCTCGCGCTCGGGGCTGTCCGATCCGAACCGGCCGTACGGCAGCTTTCTCTTCCTCGGCCCGACCGGTGTCGGGAAAACCGAGCTGTGCAAGGCGCTCGCCGCCTTCCTGTTCGATTCCGAGGACCACCTCGTCCGCATCGACATGTCCGAGTACATGGAGAAGCACGCCGTGAGCCGCCTGATCGGCGCGCCGCCCGGCTATGTCGGCTACGACGAGGGCGGCCAGCTCACCGAGCAGGTGCGCCGCAAGCCCTACGCGGTGATCCTGTTCGACGAGATCGAGAAGGCGCACCCCGAAGTGTTCAACGTGCTGCTGCAGGTGCTGGACGAGGGCCGGCTCACCGACGGCCAGGGCCGCACGGTCGACTTCAAGAACACCGTGATCGTGATGACCTCCAACCTCGGCTCGCAGATGATCCAAAGCATGGCGCTCAGTTCACCCACTACCGACTACCAGGTGGTCAAGCTCGCGGTCATGGGCGAGGTCAAGACCCAGTTCAGGCCCGAGTTCGTCAACCGCATCGACGAGGTCGTGGTGTTCCACGCCCTGGGCGAGGAGAGCATCAAGGCGATCGCGCGGATCCAGCTGAGAATTCTCGAAACCCGCCTGGCGAAGATGGATTACGGCCTGCAGGTCTCGGATGCGGCGCTCGCCGAGCTGGCGAAGGTCGGCTTTGACCCGGTGTACGGCGCGCGCCCGCTCAGGCGCGCGATCCAGTCCGAGGTCGAGAACCCGCTGGCGAAAGCGATCCTCGAAGGACGCTTCGCGCCCAAGGACACCATCGCCGTCGACTGGCGCGGCGGCGGGATGGTGTTCGAGAAGAAGCCGGCTACTGCCCGACGAGCCGCCTCACTGGCCCACTAGCCGCATGAGCGGCTGGTAGTCGGCGACGCTGCCGTGGCCGCCGGCGAAGCGCTCGGGCTGCAGCCCGGCGCGCTTTACCGTGTTCACTACGGAAGCGAGGCCGGGGTTCGGCTTCGCCGGTAGCGGCGGGCCGGGCGACCAGATGTCGGTGACATAGCCGAGCTTCGCGTGCGGCACCCAGCCCATCAGCATGCCTTTCGCGTGCGGGTTGTCCATGGCGTAGACGATAACCTGGCGCCCGCCCGCGTCCGACATCACGTGGCTCTCGGGCACTTCCAGGATCGGCGTCATGTGGAACGAGCGCGCCGGCAGGTCCGGGTTGCGCGTCATCGGCGCCGAGAGCACGCGGCGGAAATGCGCGCCCGCGCCCTGGCCGACCACCAGCGTGCCGCCTTCGGCGAGGATGCCGCGCAGGCCGCCGGCGTGGTCCATGTGGTGGTGCGTCAGCGCGAGCCAGCGGATCGGCTTGCCGGGGAACTGCGCGCGCGTCGCGCCCACCAGCCACATCGATTGCGCGTCGGTGATGGGAGCGTCCATCACGATGAGGTGATCGCTCATCTCGACCACCAGGCTGTGGTGCGTGCCGCCCTGGACCTGGTGCACCCCCGGCGCGATCTCCTGCAGCCGCAATCCTTGCGAGGCGAGAGCGTCATAGCTCAGGTGCTCCGAATCCATGTAAAAGCCGACGTTCTGGCGACGGATCACCCATTGGTACGGCACATTCTTGGTCGCGAGCTTGGCGGCGCTGGCGAGTGCTGCGGGCGGAATTTGCAGGCGTGCGCCGTCAATCGGCTCGTTGTACCGCAGCTCGGTGAACCGAACTTCCTGAATCAGCTTGCCGTTGAGCTCGTACTTCCGGGCCAACGGGATCTTCACGCCGCTGAAGTCGCGCCAGTCCGAGTAAGAGTAGTCGAAGTTGACGTCGCCCCAAATATTGTCGTAGTCGAGGGTGCGGGCGAGCGCGGGCAACCCGGTCTGCGGATCGAAGCCGACGATAAAGCTCTGGAATGACACCGCCGGCAGACTGCGGCCCTGCGCGACGAGATCGGCCGCCGGGCGAAGCGCGTCGGGATTTCTGTGCATCGCCAGGACCAGCCCGGTCACGGCGCCGCGCAGCAACTCGCGCTGCGCGGCCGCGAGCCTCGCTCCGGACATCGTATGCGCCGGAGGACTCGATTGGAGGCTCTGGGCATTGCGCCCGCTGCTGTCGACGCCGATGACATAGCCCGCCGCCGGCGTGACGATTTCGCTGTACTTGAAGGTCCGCGGGACGTACGCCATGTTCTTTTCCCAGTCGATGCGTATCGCGCGGCTCGACGGGTCGTAGATTCCCTCGAAGGGAGCGTCGACGACGAAGCGCGGCTCGCCGCCCGGGACGTCCGACTGCTCCGGCTCCCAGAATTTCGCCGTGCCTTTGAACGTGACGGTCTTCAGGGCGGCGAGGCGCTCGGCGCCGCCCATCGCGTCGACGGCGCGACTGACCAGGCTTTGCTCGCGGGTGGGGGTGGCGCAGGAGGCCAGCAACAGGGCGGCGGACAACGCGACAAACGCGTGCTTCATGGATTCCCTCCCAGGGTGGACGAACCAGCCTACGCCAAACAGGAGCCGGGGGACAACTATTCCCCTGGTCAGCGCAGGAGGGCCAGGCCGTCGGGAGGCAGGGCCGCGCGGATGCGGCGCGACTGCTGCAGCAGCTCCTCCCACAGGCCCTCGGTGTCCTTGCGGAAGATGAGGTCGAGGTCGGCGCCGGTCAGCGACCACAGGCCGCGGTCGATCTCGGTCTTAAGCTCCCCCGGCCGCCAGTTGACGAAGCCCACGAAATAGCGCGCCTCGTTCGGCGTGGTCTCGATGACGTGGTCGATGGTGTTGGCGCGGAACGTGAGGTAGAGGTTCTTCATCAGCAGCACCGAGCCGCTCCCCGGGGCGTGATCGGCCCTGATCAGCGCGACCAGCGCGCCGCGCGAGTACGGGCCGCCGTAAAAGACCGGGTCGATCACCTTCCTCGAGGGCTCGTGCTCGGGGAACAGGCTGCCGAGCGAGCGGCGGGTCGGGCGGTTGAGGATCACGCCGACGTGCCCGCCGCTGGGCGAGGGCGCCGCGATCAGCACCGTCTGGCGGTATTCGAGATCGCGGAAACTCGGATGGGCGACGAGGATCACCGCTTCGTCAGCGCCTTGCGCGGCGGCGAGCGCCGAGGCGGCGAGCAGTCCGAGAAGAACCGCGGTACGCAGAACGATGCTCATGCGGCCAGTATACAGATTTGGCAAAAGCTCAATCATGCCGCGTGGCGCGCGTGCGGGCTTTCTTCACGAGCTCGTCCCACATTCCGGCGGTGTTTTTGCGAAACACCAGTTCTTCGCTCGCCGGCAGCATGTACCAGCCGTCGCGCCGCATCTCGTCCTCGAGCTGCCCCGGCGCCCAGCCGGAGAACCCGGCGAACAGGCGGTAGCGGCCGCCGCGCTGTGCGAGCAGCGCCTCGATGTTGGCCGGGTGCATCGTGAGGTAGACCTGCCTCAGCACGGGAAACGCCGAGGCTTCCGGCACGCGCTCCGAGCGGAACAGCGCCACCATGACCTCGCGCATCACCGGCCCGCCGAAGTGCACCGGCTCGCCGGTTTTCTCGTGCCGGCGCGCCGTCGGCCGGTTGAGGACCACGCCCACGGTGCTGCCGTCGGCCGCCTGCGTGACGAGGACCACGGTTTCGCGGAAATTCGGGTCGAGCAGGCTGGGCTTGGCGATCAGCAGCACGCCGTTGGGCCGCTCCTGCTGCGGCTGCGCGAGCGCCGCCGCCGCCAGGAGCACCGCGAGCGCGGCAAGCGAGCGCGCCATGCCCGTCAGTTGAACGCCTGGATTCCCGTCTGCGCGCGGCCGAGGATCAGCGCGTGGATGTCGTGCGTTCCCTCGTAGGTGTTGACCACCTCGAGGTTCACCAGGTGGCGGATCACGCCGAACTCGTCCGAGATGCCGTTGCCGCCGAGCATGTCGCGCGCCAGACGGGCGATGTCGAGCGCCTTGCCGCACGAATTCCTTTTCATTATGGAAGTAATTTCCGGAGAAGCGCTTCCCTCGTCCTTCATCCGGCCCAGGCGCAGGCAGCCCTGCAGGCCGAGCGCGATCTCGGTCTGCATGTCGGCGAGCTTCTTCTGCACCAGCTGGTTGGCGGCGAGCGGCCTGCCGAATTGCTTTCTGTCCATCACATAGGTCCTTGCCCTGTGCCAGCAGTCTTCCGCGGCGCCAAGCGCGCCCCAGGCGATGCCGTAGCGCGCCGAGTCGAGGCAGGTGAACGGCCCCTTCAGTCCGCGCACCCCGGGAAACGCGTTTTCCTCCGGGCAGAACACGCCGTCCATCACGATTTCGCCGGTGATCGAGGCGCGCAGGCCGACCTTGCCGTGGATCGGAGGAGCCGTGAGATTCTTGAAAGATTTCTCCAGGACAAATCCACGAATCTGGTCACCTTCCTTGGCCCAGACCACGAACACGTCGGCGATCGGCGAGTTGGAGATCCAGGTCTTGCTCCCGGTCAGGCTGTAGCCGCCGGAAACCTTCTTCGCGCGCGACTGCATCGAGCCCGGGTCGGAGCCGTGGTTCGGCTCGGTGAGGCCGAAGCAGCCGATCCACTCGCCCTTGGCGAGCTTCGGCAGGTATTTCTTGCGCTGCGCTTCCGTGCCGAAGACGTGGATCGGCAGCATCACGAGCGAGGACTGCACGCTCATCATCGAGCGGTAGCCCGAATCCACGCGCTCGACCTCGCGCGCGAGCAGGCCGTAGGACACGTAGTTGAGCCCGGGGCCGCCGTACTCGGCGGGGATGGTCGGCCCGAGCAGCCCGAGCTCGCCCATCTCGCGGAAGATCTTCTCGTCGGTTTTTTCGCGGCGGAACGCCTCCAGGATGCGCGGCGCCAGCTTCTTCTGGCAGTAGGCGCTGGCCGCGTCGCGCACCATGCGCTCCTCCTGCGTGAGCTGCTGGTCGAGCAGCAGCGGGTCGTGCCACACGAAGCCCGCTTTCACGTTCTCTCTTTTCATTGCATGCGCTCCAGGATCACGGCGAGGCCCTGGCCGACGCCGATGCACAGCGACACCGCGGCGTAGCGGCCCCCCGATTGCTGCAGCTCGCGCGCCACGGTCAGGGCGAGGCGCGCGCCCGAGCACCCGAGGGGGTGCCCGATGGCGATCGCGCCGCCGTTCGGGTTGACGCGCGCGTCCTTGAAGTCGAGGTTCATCAGCTTCAGGCAGCCGAGCACCTGGCTCGCGAACGCCTCGTTGATCTCGATGATGTCCACGTCGCTCAATTTCAGGTTTGCTCTTTGCAGAGCCAGAGGAATTGCATACGCAGGCCCCACGCCCATGATGCGCGGCTCGACCCCCGCGCTCGCGGCGGAAAGAATTCTGACAAGGGGTTTCTTTCCGCGACTTTCGCCCCACTCTCTGCTTCCTATTACCAGAGCGGCGGCGCCGTCGTTCACGCCCGAGGCGTTGCCCGCGGTCACCACGCCGCCTTCAAACAGCGGTTTCAATTTTTTCAAGGAATCAAGATTGCTGTCGCGGCGCGGATGCTCATCGGTGCTGACGGTTAGCGGGTCCTTCCTCGAGGGGACGGTGAACGGATGGATCTCGCCCTTGTAGAACCCCTCGGCCTCGGCCTTGGCGTATTTCTGCTGCGAGGCGAGCGCGAACTCGTCGGACTGCTCGCGCGTGATGCCGAAGTCCCGGGCCACGTTGTCGCCGGTCTCGGGCATCGTGTGGTTGCCGAACTGCTTCACCACCCTGGGGTTGGGGAAGCGCGAGCCGATGGTGGTGTCGAACATCTTCACCTCGCGGCTGAACGGCGAGTCCGACTTGCCGATCACGTAGGGCGCGCGGCTCATGCTCTCGACGCCGCCGGCGATGTAGAGATCGCCTTCGCCGCAGGTGACCGCGCGCGCCGCGTCGACCACGGCTTGCAGGCCGCTTGCGCACAGCCGGTTGACGGTGACCCCGGGGGTGGTCGGCGGCAGCCCGGCGAGCAGCGCGGCGAAGCGCGCGACGTTGCGGCTGTCCTCGCCCGCCTGCGTGACGCAGCCCATCACCACGTCGCTGATCTCTTCGGGCGCGATCCTGTTGCGCGCCACCACTTCCTTCAGCACTTCGGCGGCGAGGTCGTCGGGCCGCACCGGCGCCAGCTTGCCGGCATGGCGGCCGATGGGCGTCCGCAGTCCGTCGTAGATATAGGCTTCTAACATCTAGATTACTCCGAAGTGAGCAGAGATATTCCGAGCCCGGCGCGGCGCCTGAGCCACGGGCTCGGGCGGTAGCGCGGCTCCTGATAGAAATCGTGCATCGCCTCGAGCACCGCGAGGATGCGCGCCGGGCCGAGCGCGTCGCCCATCGCCAGCGGGCCGCGCGGGTAGCCGAGGCCGAGGTTCACGGCGCGGTCGAGGTCCTCCGGCGCGGCGATGCGCATCTGCGCGATGTCGCAGCCGACGTTGACGATGTGCGCCACGACGCGCTGGGCGACGAAGCCGGGCGAGTCGTTGATCACCGAGACCGGAACCCCGTCCGAGGCGAGCAGGGCGTGCGCGGCGTGAACCACTTCTTTTTTTGAAATGGGAGTCTTCATCAGGGTGCGGCGCTTGGCGAAGCCGAACAGCGGGTCGACCGCCACGGTGCGCGCCGGATCGAGGCCGAGCTCGAGCGCGCTGGTCGTCGCGTCCTTGCCGAGCGGCGCAACGAAACACAGGGTGTTGCTGTCAGGTTTGCTCTTTACGGGGGTAACTTTCTCCAGAAAATCCTTCAATTCCGGCACCGCCCACACCGCAGCCGGCCTTGCCGCCGGCGGCGCAGGCTCCGCCACGGGTTCCGCAGTTCCATCCTTGTACCGGTACCAGCCCTGGCCCGTCTTGCGGCCGAGCAGCCCGGCGGCGACGCGCGGCTCGGCGAGGTGCGACGGCCGGTATTTCGGCTCCTCGAAGTACTGCCCGTACATCGACTTCATCACCGCGTGCGCGACGTCGAGGCCGACCAGGTCCATGAGCCCGAAAGGCCCGAGGCGGAACCCCGCCGCGTCGACCAGGATGCGATCGATGGTCGCGAAATCGGCGATGCCCTCGGACAGCACGCGCAGCGCCTCGGGGACGAAAGCCCGCCCGGCGTGGTTGACGATGAAGCCCGGGGTGTCCTTGCAGCGCACCGGGGTGTGTCCGAACCGGCGGGCGAGCGCGGTGAGCGCATCGCTCGCCCAGGGCTCGGTGAGCACCCCGTCCACCACCTCGACGACCTTCATGACCGGCACGGGATTGAAGAAGTGATAGCCCGCGACCCGGCCCGGGCGCGTGCAGGCGGCGGCCATCGCGGTCACCGAGAGCGACGAGGTATTGCTGGCGAGGATGCAGTCGCTCTTTACGGCCTTTTCGAGGCTGGAAAACAGCGTCCGCTTCGCGTCGAGATCCTCGACGATGGCCTCGACCACGACGTGGCAGGGGGCGAGGCCCTCCAGCGAGTCCGCGATCTCGAGGCGCGCGAGCGTCTTTTCGGCGTCCGTGGGGCCGAGGCGGCCCTTCTCCACCAGCTTGCCCAGGGCCTGGGCGACCGCGTCCTTCGCCTTGCGCGCCGCGCCGGGCTGCGCGTCGAACACCAGGGTGCGCGCGCCGCACTGCGCCAGCACCTGCGCGATGCCGCGGCCCATGGTGCCGGCGCCGGCGACGCCGGCGACCAGATCGCTGCGGTTGGGATCGAGCAAGCCCTTATTCTAGCGGCCGGAGGTGGCGGCTATAATCGGCGCGAGGAGGAGGACAGCATGAAAAGCGTTCTCGGACTGGCAGCGGGACTGCTGCTGGCGCTCGCCGCGCAGGCGCAGTCGTTTCCTTCCAAGCCGATCACCCTGATCTGCCCCTGGCCCGCCGGCGGCAGCACCGACATCCATCTTCGCAAGCTGGGCGAGCTCGCCGCCAAGCACCTCGGCCAGCCGGTCGTGATCGAGAACCGCCCCGGCGGCAGCGGCATGAACGGCCCCTCCACGATGGCGAAGACCGCCGCGGCCGATGGCCACGTCATCTCGCAGCTGCCGATCACCGCGTACCGCGTGCCGCACATGCAGAAGGTCGACTGGGACCCGATCAACGACTTCAGCTACATCATCGGCGTGGCGGGCTACACCTTCGGCATCGTGGTGAAAGGCGATTCGCCGATCAAGAGCTTCAAGGACATGATCGACTACGCGCGGGCGAACCCCGGCAAGCTGTCCTACGCGACCCCGGGGATCGGAACATCGCTGCATCTGGCGATGGAAGAGATCGCCGCGAATGCCGGGGTGCAGTTCCTGCACGTGCCGTTCAAGGGATACGCCGACGGCGCGACCGCGCTGATGGGCGGGCACGTCATGGTGCAGGTCGATTCGACCGGCTGGGCGCGGCTCGTGGACGCGGGCAGCCTGAGGCTGCTCGCGACGCTGGGGGACAAGCGCACCCGCTGGAACGCGCCGACGGTGACGGAACTGGGCGTCAACACCGTGTCGAATTCGCCCTACGGCTTCGTTGGGCCGAAAGGCATGCCGCCCCGGGCCGTAAAGGCGCTGCACGACGCGTTCAAGGCGGCGATCGACGATCCGGAGAACCTGAAGATTCTGCAGCAGCTCGACATGAACTACTGGTACAGGTCGAGCGACGACTACAGGAAGTGGGCGGTGCAGATGCTCGCCGCGGAGCGCGCCACCATCGAACGCGTGGGGCTGCTCCTCAAGTAGAGGGAGGAAAGCATGAAGTACCGCAAGATCCTTCTCGCCTACAACGGCTCCCAGGAAGGCAAGCGCGCGCTGCTCGAATGCGCCGACCTCGCGGGCTTCCTGCAGGCCGAGACGCATCTGCTCGCGGTGGCGAGCATGCCGCCGAGCCTGTTCCTCACCGAGGGCTTCGTGCCCGAGGAGCTGCTCGAGGAGGAAAAGAAGCGCACCCAGACCGTGCTCGACGAGGGCATCCGCACGCTGCGCGACCGCGGCTTCAACGCCACCGGCCAGCTCGCGGTGGGCGAGCCGGTCGAGGAGATCTGCCGCCTCGCCAAGAGCCTCGGCGCCGACCTGATCGTGGTGGGCCATAACCAGACCACCTCGTTCGCCGCGCGCTGGTGGAAGGGCTCGGTCGGCGCCTCGCTTCTCGACTACGCGCCCTGCAGCATCCTGATCGCGCTCTCCAGGAGCTGAAACTGAAAGGCAGGCTCGAAGATGACCGGATGCTCACCGGTCGGGGGCGCTACGTCTCCGACTGGAACCTCCCCGGCCAGGCGCACGCGCATTTCTTGCGCTCCGACCGCGCGCACGCCGAGATCGTTTCGATCGACAAGGAACACGCCTTAAGGCATCCAGGCGTCCTCGCCGTCTTTACCGGGAGCGACCTCGATCTGAAGTCGCTGCCGGCCGCGCTTCCCGCCAGGGGCCGCGGCGGCACCGAGCTCATCAACCCCGGCCGGCCGGCGCTCGCCCAGGGGCGAGTGCGCTTCGCCGGCGACGCGGTCGCCCTGATCGTCGCCGAGAGCGCGATCGCGGCGCACGACGCGGCAGAGCTGATCGCAGTCGAGTACCGCGACCTGCCGGTGGTGGTGAGCACCGGCGACGCGCTCGCCGCGGGCGCGCCGCTGGTGCACGACTCGGTGCCGGGCAACATCGTCCTGGACTACGAGTCGGGCGCCGAAGCCCAGGCCAGCGAAGCCTTCCGAAAAGCGGCGCGGGTCATCGATCTCACGGTGGACATCTCGCGCGTCGTCGGCAATCCGATGGAGCCGCGCGCCTGCCTCGCCGCATATGTTTCCGATCAATATCATCTCTACACGTGCACGCAGGGCGTCGCGATCATGCGCAACCAGCTGTCCGCGGTGCTCGGCGTGCCGCCGGAGAGAATCAGGGTGATCGCGGAGGAGGTCGGCGGCGGCTTCGGCGTGCGCTTCAACCTCTACCCGGAATACTGCGCGGCGCTGTTCGCGGCGAAGCGGCTCGGGCGGCCGGTGAAGTGGACCGGGACGCGCTCGGAAGTGTTCCTCGCCGACGAGCAGGCGCGCGACGTGCGCTCGCGCGGCGAGCTCGCGCTCGACGCGAGCGGCCGGATCCTCGGCATGCGCTTCGACATGGTCGCCAACCTCGGCGCCTACCTCGCGCCGACTGGCCCTTTCATCAACACCATCGGCATCGTCAACTGCCTGTCCGGCGTCTACGACGTGCCCGCGACCTACGCGCGCATCCGCCTCGCGCTCACCAACACCGCGCCGATGGCGGCCTACCGCGGCGCCGGGCGGCCGATCATGTCCTACGCGCTCGAGCGGCTGATGGACCACGCCGCGCGCGAGCTCGGGCTCGACCCGGCCGAGTTCCGGCGCCGCAACTTCATCCCGAAGGACAAGTTTCCCTACAGGATCGCCGCCGGCTTCGAATACGACTGCGGAGATTTTGCCGGGGTCCTGGACACGGCTCTGCACGCGTCGTCGTGGAAATCTTTTGATCAGAGAAAGGCTGAATCCGCCAAGCGGGGAAAACTGCGAGGCCTGGGCATTGCCACCTACATCGAGGCGACCGGCGCGGGCTTCGCGCCGCACGACCAGGTCGAGCTGCGCTGGGAGGGAGGAGGAAATGATTCCGACGGCCGTATAACGATCTACGCACCTACGCACAACCACGGGCAGGGCCACGAGACCACCTTCGCCCAGCTGCTGTCGGGCGTGCTCGGGCTGCCGCTGGAGTCGTTCCGGCTGCGCACCGCGGGGCCGGAGTTCTATATCGCCGGCAACGCCACCGGCGGCTCGCGCTCGCTGCTCGCGGTCGGCAGCGTGGTGATGCTCGCCGGGCAGGAGATGGTGAAAAAGGGCATGGCGCTCGCCGCCGAGGCGCTCGAAGCCGCGGTCGCCGACATCGAGTTCGTGCAGGGGCGCTACCGCATCAAGGGCACCGATCGGGCAATTTCCATTCAGAATCTTTCAAGGCAACGGCCGGGCGCTCTCGATATCCAGTACCAGAACAAGTTCGGCGCGACCTTCCCGAACGGCTGCCACATCGCCGAGGTGGAGATCGAGCCCGAGACCGGCGACGCCGAGATCGTGTCCTACGTGGCGTGCGACGACGCCGGCAACATCATCAACCACCAGATCGTCGAGGGCCAGATGCAGGGCGGCCTGACGCAGGGCGCCGGCCAGGTGTTCAACGAGCTCGCGGTGTACGACCGGAGCGGCCAGCTCCTGACCGGCAGCTTCATGGACTACGCGATGCCGCGCGCCGGGCTGGTGAGCGGCATCAAGCTCATCGACCACCCGGTGCCGACGAAGCTGAACCCGCTCGGCGCCAAAGGGGTCGGCGAGGCGGGGGTCACCGGCTCGATGCCGGCGCTCATGAACGCCGTGGTCGACGCGCTGCGCCAGGCGGGCGTTGAGCACTTCGAGATGCCCGCCACGCCAGCCCGTCTCTGGGAAGCTCTTCAAAAGACAAAGCAGTAAATGCGGCGCAGCACGGAGCGCATCCTCACTACCCACGTCGGCAGCCTGATCCGTCCCGGGCCGTTGCTGCCCTTCATCCGCGCGAAGCAGGGCGGGCAGCCGTATGATCAGCAAGCCTACGCTGAGTGCCTGAAGAGCTCAGTAACGCAAATCGTCCAAAAGCAAGCCGCTGCCGGCATCGACATTCCGAGCGACGGCGAATTTGGCAAGTCGATCAGCTGGTCGCAGTACGCGCTCGAGCGCCTGAGCGGATTCGAGCGCCGGCCGGTCAGGCCCGGGGCCAGCCGCTTCGCGCGCGGCGCCGACCGCAGCCGCTTCGCCGAGTTCTATGCCGAGCTCGACGCCGCCGACGGCCCGCCCGCCACCGCCGGTGCGAGCGTGGGCGAAGCAGTGTGCGTGGCGCCGATCCGCTACACCGGCCAGGCCGAGGTGCAGCGCGACATCGCCAACTTCAAGGCGGCGCTCGAGCGCGCCGGCGTGGCGCAGGGATTTCTCCCGGTCGCGGCGCCGGCGAGCGTGATCCCCGACCGGAAGAACGAGCACTACGCGAACGACGAAGAGATGCTGGCGGCGATCGCGGAGGCGATGCGCGTCGAGTACCGCGCGATCGTCGACGCCGGGCTGCTAGTGCAGCTCGACGACGCGCGCGCGGCGGTCACCTACGACCGGATGGTTCCGCCCGCGAGCTTCGAGGACTACCGGCGCTGGCTCGGCCTGCAGGTCGAAGCGATCAACCACGCCACCGAGGGCATCCCGCGCGAGCGCATCCGCTATCACGTGTGCTGGGGCAGCTGGCCGGGGCCGCATGCCAGCGACGTGCCGCTGAAGGACATCGTCGACCTGGTGCTGCGCGTGCGCGCCGGTGCGTATCTCATCGAAGGCGCGAACCCGCGCCACGAGCACGAGTGGCGCGTGTGGCAGAAGGCGCGGCTGCCCGAAGGCGCGGTCCTGGTGCCGGGCGTAATCAGCCATGCGACGAATGTCGTCGAGCACCCGGAGCTCGTGGCCGAGCGTATCGTGCGCGTTGCGCGCCTGGTCGGCCGCGAGAACCTGCTCGCGGGCACCGACTGCGGCTTCGCGCAGGGGCCGTTCCACCGCAGGGTGCATCCCACGATCATGTGGGCGAAGCTGGAAGCGCTCGCCGCGGGCGCGCGGCTCGCCAGCCGGGAATTGTGGAGCTGAGCTCTAGGCTGCCCTGAGGTCGCGCCAGCGCTTGCCGTAGCCGTGCTCGACGCCGTTCAGCCGCGCGCCGAGGGTAACCAGCGTCATGCGGATCTTGCGCCGCAGGATGTCGACGCCGAATACCGGGCCGAGGTTCCAGCGATGATGGCCGCGATCGGAATACAGGTCTTTCGCGTATTGCACCAGCAGGTCGATCTGCGACTGGCAATCGGCGTCGTCGAGGAGCAGGATCGCGGACCAGCAGGCGCGGCGGAATTCGAGCAGCGAATCATCGTCGGCCCAGCCGCCGTGGGATTTCGAGAGGATCGTTTCCAGCCCGGTGAGCAGGCTGCGGGCTTTCTGCAAATCGGCGTTGGTCATGCGCTTGCGCACATGGTTCCATTGCGCAGGCACCTTCGACAACCCGCTTCACAGCCTTTTACAGCGCGAACCGTGACGGATTTCACGGTGCAAGGAAGATTGGTGGAGGCGGCGGGAATCGAACCCGCGTCCGTAAGCCCTACACAGTCAGGACTACATGCTTAGCCTGGTTGTTTGAGCTTCGCCTCGCGCCCGCCAACCGGCAGGCTGGCGCCCGGCTAGCCGCTTCGACGGATCCCCCCGGCCAAGCGGCCAGACCGGGAGGAGAGGCTGATGTAAATGACGCTGCACCTCTTTCGAGGCCTAGACCATCAGCAATCTAGTGCAGCGTCCCGCGGGTGTTAGGCCGCGAGAGCGAAACGCTCGTCGTTGGCGTTTATGGTGTTTCCAGACTGGATTTGCGAGGTGATCTGGCCCTCGGCATGCCCTGCGCTGCTTCGATGCCCACGTCGAAACCAGGTCGCCCCCGGATTCATCGCGCATTTTCTCACAAGTGGCGCCTGAATTTCTTGAACAGCGCCGGTTCCCAGGGCCGCACCGCGAGCAGGACGCTCACCGGCTTGCGCTTGGCGAGCGGCAGGCGCGCGTCGGCGCTGTGCTGCTCGCTGTATTCGCGCGCGACCTGCTCCACCTGGCGCAGCAGGGCCACCTGCGCCTCGTCGGACACGCGCACGCTGATCAGGCGCATCAGCTCGCCCGGCGCCTCGAAGCCGTGGTCGAAGAAATCCGGCGTCTGCGACTTCACGTAGCGCATGATGGGACCGTCCGGGATCCAGGAGAACGTGCGCGCGATGCGAAGGCGGATGCGGTTCGCTTCGTGCAGCTCGAGGATGCCGATGCGCTCCAGCCGCAGCAGCAGCGCCACGCACTGGGCCTCGTCCAGCGTGTAGGTCTCGACGATGTCGTCCACGCGCATCTGGCTCAGCGCCGAGACCGCGACGAGGAGCAGCGCCGGGTCGGACATCAGCTCTTCTTCCTGCTCGCGGCCCAGCCGGGTGATCAGCCTGGTCTCGCGCGGCATGCCGCGGGCAAGCTCGGCCAGGTCGACCTGGAGCAGCTCGCAGATGGCGTCCAGGCGCTCCAGCGCGCAGTTCCGCGTCGCGAAGATGCGCTTGACCGTGGCCTCGGAAATCTTCAGCGCCTTGGCGACGTCGGCGTAGGTCAGGCCGCGCGCCTTGAGGTGCATCTTCAGTCCGTCGAACAGGAATGCTGAGGGCATGGGTATCGGTAGGCGATACTTTATACACCTTCTTGTTCGACCGCGTATCGCCTGGTTGAACTTTCTGGCCCTCTTCCCGTACTTTGCCGCCGTGGCCGGCGTGGCCACCCTCAAAACGGAGAACCAGATGAAGAAATCCATCACCGCAGCGCTTTGCGCAGCCACCGCCTTATCGGGCTGCTACGTCATACCCTACGATCCGCAGCATCCGCATCGTCCCACAGAGGTACTCGCCATCGGCGCCCCGCCGACGGGCCCCGTGGCGGTTCCGGCGCCCCACCCGGTGCCGACAACGCTCAGGGCGCGCCTTTACCCGCTCAACGACATGGCCGGGAAAATGGGTGCGCTGACAGCCACGGTCACGGACTCGCACAGCGGTCACGCCGTCTTCAGCCTGACGCTTGGCGGCGAGCTGGTTCAGGGCGAAGCCTCCAGGGTGGCGGCGGGCTATCCCGGGTTCGGCAGCGTCCACCGCCAAGTCTACGGCGACGGCCGCATGCCTTCCGGGCAGCGCGGCATCGCGAGCGCCGCCGGCACCGGCGGCACTTACGTAAACTGCGAGTACGCGCTGAACGCGCCCAACCGAGGCACGGGCGCGTGCCTGTTCTCGAACGGCGCCAAGTACCAGCTGCACTTTGGCAGCTAGAGCTGCCGCGAACACGGCCGGGGGTATCCCCCTCGGCCGATTTTTTGCGAACCGGGGAGGCCGGTGCATGTCTGAGCGCAGCCAGTTCCGGCTGCTCGCCGAGCGGCGCTTCGGGCCGTTCTTCGGCGTGCAGTTCCTCGGCGCCCTGAACGACAACGTATTCAAGCAGGCGCTCGTCATCCTGCTCGCCTACCAGACCGCGTCGTTCACCACCATGTCTTCCGACACGCTGCAGAACCTCGCGCAAGCGCTGTTCATCCTGCCGTTCTTCCTGTTTTCCGCGACCGCCGGCCAGCTCGCCGACAAGTACGAAAAATCGAGCCTGATCACCATCACCGTGTCGCTCGAGCTCGCCGTGATGGCGCTCGGCGCGGCCGGGCTGTTCATGAAAAGCATCGAGCTCCTGCTTACGGCGCTGTTCCTCGGCGGGGTGCAGTCGGCGTTGTTCGGGCCGGTGAAGTACGCCATCCTGCCGCAGCAGCTGCGCGAGCACGAGCTGGTCGGCGGCAACGCGCTGGTCGAGACCGGCACCTCGATCGCGATCCTCGCCGGGATGATCGTCGGCGGCTGGATGATCATCCAGCCCGGCTGGGGCGTCGCCGGGGTGGCGATCCTGACCTGCGCGATCTCGGCGGCGGGAATCGCGCTGTCGCGCTTCATCCCGAAGGCGCCGCCGCCCGATTCCGGCCTGGCGATCAACTGGAACGCGGCGCAGGAGACCTGGCGCATCCTGCGCCACGCCGCCGGCAACCGCACGGTGTTCCTGTCGATCCTCGGCATGTCCTGGTTCTGGCTCTACGGCGCGCTGCTCGTGACCCAGTTCCCGAACCTCACCAAGAACGTGCTCCAGGGGAACGAGTCCGTCGTGACCCTGCTGCTGGTGGTGTTCTCCATCGGCATAGGCGCAGGCTCGCTGCTGTGCGAGCGCCTGTCGGGGCACAAGGTGGAGCTGGGGCTCGTGCCGTTCGGCTCGATCGGCCTGACCGTCTTCGGCCTCGATCTCTGGCTTGCCACCTCGGCGCCGCCGCTGCACGCGGCGCTCGGCGTGGGCGAGTTCCTGCGCCATCCCGGGCACTGGCGCACGCTCGCGGACCTTTTTCTGATCGGCGTATTCGGCGGCTTCTACATCGTGCCGCTGTATGCGCTGGTGCAAAGCCGCAGCGAGCCGACCCACCGCTCGCGCATCATCGCCGCGAACAACGTGCTGAACGCGCTGTTCATCGTCGCGGCCGCCGGCATCGCGATCGCGCTGCTGGCCGCCGGGCTGTCCATCCCGCAGCTGATCCTGGTCGTCGCGCTGATGAACGCAGCCGTGGCGCTCTACATCTACCTGCTGGTGCCCGAGTTCCTGATGCGCTTCCTCGTGTGGATGCTGATCCACTCGGTGTACCGACTGCGCAAAGTAGGGCTTGAGCGCATTCCGGACGAGGGCGCGGCCGTGGTCGTGTGCAACCACGTCTCGTACGTCGATGCGATGGTGATCAATGCCGGCTGCCGCCGCCCGATCCGCTGGGTCATGCACTACCGCATCTTCAGGATCCCGTTGCTCAGCTTCGTGTTCCGCACTGCCAAGGCGATCCCGATCGCCCCGGCGCACGAGGATGCGGCGATGCTCGAGCGGGCCTACGACGCGATCGCGCGCGAGCTGGCCGACGGCCATCTCGTCGGCATCTTTCCCGAGGGCACGCTCACCCCGGACGGCGAAATGCACGAGTTCCGCAGTGGCATCATGAAGATCCTCGAGCGCACGCCGGTCCCGGTGATCCCGATGGCGCTCTCGGGGCTGTGGCGCAGCCTCTTTACCCGCAACCGGGCGAGGCTGCGGCATCTCACCACGCTGTTCCCGAGGGTGAGGCTGACGGTCGGCGAACCGGTCGCCCCCGAAGCCGTCAGCCCGGAAGGCCTGCACGCCGCGGTGCTGGCGCTGCGCGGCGCCTGGAAATAGCCGCGGCTACAGGTGTGCGATCAGGTCGAGGGGATGGGCGATCACGGCGTCGGCTTCCCAGGTCCCTGGGGCGCCGCTCTCGGGGTGGTGGTAGCCCCACTGCACGGCGATCGGGCGCATGCCGGCGGCGCGCGCCGCCTTCATGTCGCGCAGGTCGTCGCCGAGGTAGCAGCAGCTCGCCGGAGGCAGGTCGAGCTGCGCGGCCGCGTGGAGCAGGGAGGCGGGGTGCGGCTTGAGGTGCGGCGTGGTATCTCCGCACGCGACGCAGTCGGGTTTGAGTTTTAGTTGATAGAGAATTTGCTCTGTGAAGCGCGTGGCCTTGTTGGTCACGATGCCCCAGCGGATCTCGCGCCGCCGCAGCTCGCCGAGCAGCTCGCCGACGCCGGGAAACAGCTTCGTCTCCTCGCACACGCGCGCAGCGTAGGCCTCGAGGAAGGTCTCGCGCAGCGCGGCGTACTCGGTGTCGCCGGGCTTGACTCCGAAAGCCGCGTGCACCAGCCCGCGCGCGCCGGCCGAGGCGAACGGGCGCAGTCGCTCGAGCGGCAGCGGCTCATGCCCCTGGTCGGAGAGCATGCGGTTCACCGCGGCCGCGAGATCCGGCGCGGTGTCGGCGAGCGTGCCGTCGAGATCGAACAGCACCGCCCGGCTAGGCGTCACGCGTGCAGCGCAGCAGGTAGTTCACGTCGCAGTCGGGTCCCAGGCGGTAGACCCGGGTAATCGGGTTGTAGCTCATGCCGAGGAGCTCGTCGGGCTGCAGCCGGGCGGCGCGGCACCAGCGCGAGAGCTCGGAAGGCCTGATGAAGCGCTGGTAGTCGTGGGTGCCTTTCGGCAGCAGCCCCAGCACGTATTCGGCGCCGATGACGGCGAACAGGTAGGACTTCGGATTGCGGTTGATGGTGGAGAAGAACACCCGCCCGCCGGGGCGCGCGAGCCGCGCGCAGGCCGCGACCATGCTCGCCGGCTCGGGCACGTGCTCGAGGAGCTCCATGCAGGTCACGGCGTCGAACTCCCCGGCGTGCGCCGCCGCGTAGTCCTCCACGGACGACTTCTGATAGCGAACCGCAAGGCCGCTTTCATGAAGATGCAGCTCGGCGACGCGCAGCGCCTTGTCCGAAAGGTCGATCCCGGTCACGCGCGCGCCGCGCCGCGCCATCGCCTCGGCGAGGATGCCGCCGCCGCAGCCGACGTCGAGCACCGCGCTGCCCGCGAGCGGCGCGTGGCGGCCGATCCACTCCAGGCGCAGCGGGTTGATGTCGTGCAGCGGCCTGAATTCGCCCTCGGGATCCCACCAGCGGTGGGCGAGGTTGCTGAATTTCTCGACTTCGGCCGGGTCGACGTTGCTCACGACCCGATTCTAGAAAGAAAAACCCCGCCGCAGCGGGGTTTGTCCGTGGCAGCGAAAACGCTCTAGTTCTTGCGCGTGCCGATGACCTCGATCTCGACGCGGCGGTTCTTGGCGCGACCGTCCTTCGTCGTGTTGCTCGCCACCGGCTGCTTCTCGCCCTTGCCCTCGGTGTAGATGCGGTTGGTCTCGATGCCCTTGGACACCAGGTAGGCCTTGACCGATTCGGCGCGGCGCACCGAGAGCCTCTGGTTGTAGGCGTCGGAGCCGATCGAGTCGGCGTGGCCGATGCCGATCACCACCTCGAGGTTGATGCCGCGCACCTTGTTCGAGATGTCGTCGAGCTTCGACTTGCCCTCGGGCTTGATCACCGCCTTGTCGAAGTCGAACAGCACGTCGGCGGCGAAAGTCACCTTCTCGGCGACCGGCTTGGGCTTCTCCGGCGCGGGCTTCGGCTTCTCGGGAGCGGGAGCGGGCGCCGGCTTGGGCGCGGGCGGCGGCGCGGGTTTAGGCGTCGGAGGCGGCGCGGGTTTCGGTTCGGGCTGCGCAGGCTCGGTCGCGCATCCGGCGGCGAAGGCGAGAGCGATAAGCAGCAACCACACTTTTTTCATCATTTTTCCTCCGCTGTGCAAAATCTTATAGGTATCAAGAGGCTGCGTGACTCCTGAGGGAATTCTGCCATAACTGCCAACGAGTGTCCAAGGCGAAAGCGGGCGAATTTATCGGTTTTCCCTCTAGAACGCGCGCTTCGCCGTCGACCCAGACGTGCGTCACGTGCTCGCGCCCCGCGGCATACACGAGATGCGACACCGGGTCGTAGCACGGCGCGAGCTCCGGCCCGCGCAGCGCCACCGCGACGAGGTCCGCGCGCTTCCCGGGCTCGATCGAGCCGACGCGCCCGTCGAGGCCGAGCGCGCGCGCGCCGCCCAGCGTCGCCGCGCGCAGCACCGCGTGCGCGGGCATCGCTGCCGCGTCCCGCGCCACCGCCTTGGCCAGCAGCGCCGCGGCGCGCATCTCGGCGAACATGTCGAGGCGGTTGTTGCTCGCCGCGCCGTCGGTGCCGAGCGCCACGTTGATGTTGTTTTTCAGCATGGCATGTACCGGGGCAAAGCCGCTGGCGAGCTTGAGATTCGACGACGGGCAGTGCGCCACCGAGCAGCCGTGGCGGGCAAGGAGCTGAATTTCGTCCTGTTCCAGATGCACTGCATGGACGGCGATCAAGCCGGGCCCGAGCAGCCCCAGGCGGCGCAGCCGCTCGAGCGGCCGCACGCCGTGCTCGGCGAGCGAGCGCTCGATTTCGCTCTCGGTTTCGTGCACGTGCACGTGCACCGGCAGGTCGAGCTCGGCGGCGAGCGTCGCCACCTGGCGGAAGGCGGCATCCGACACCGTGTACGGCGCGTGCGGCGCGAGGCAGAAGGAAACCAGCGGCTGGTCGCGCGAGCGGTCGCGCAGCGCGAGGCCCTTGCGCAGGTAGTCGGCGGGGTCGGAGGCGTACACGGTCGGAAAATCGATCACGATCAGCCCGAGCGCGGCGCGCATGCCCGCGGCGGCTGCGGCTTCGAGCGCCGCCTCGGGATAGAAGTACATGTCGTTGAAGCAGGTGATGCCGCCGCGCAGCATCTCCGCGCACGCGAGCTCGGTGCCGTCGCGCACGAAGCGCGGCGAGACATGCTGCGTCTCCGCCGGCCAGATGTGCTCCTGCAGCCAGCGCTCGAGCGGCAGGTCGTCGGCCATCCCGCGCATGAGCGACATGGCGGCGTGCGTATGCGCGTTGACGAGGCCCGGGATCAGCACGTGGTCGGGCAACGCCACGCGCTCGTAGCCCGCAAGCTGCGCCACGGCCTCCGCAGAGGGGAGGATTTGCTCGATGCGACCGTCGCGTACAGCGACGGCGTGCTGCTCGAGAACCGTGCCCGCCGGCTCGACCGGTACGACCCAGCGGGCGGTGATGAGAAAGCGACCGGCCGCTATCTTGGCGTGCCCTTCACCTCGACCACGACCCGGCGGTTCGGCGACAGGCATTCGATCAGGGACTTGCGCTCCTTCTGATCCGGGCAGGCCTTGACCGGGTTGGTCTTGCCCGAGCCGAGGGTCTCGACCTTGGAAGGCTCGAATCCCCTGGACACCAGATAGGCGCTTACCACCTCGGCCCGCTTTTCGGAGAGCTTCTGGTTGTACTGCGCCGAGCCCAGGCGATCGGCATGGCCGTCGACGTGGATCAGCGAGATCGCGCCGAAGTCCTTGGCGCGCGAGACCACCTCTTTGTCGAGCTTCGCCTTCGCATCCGGCGTGAGTATCGCCTTGTTGAACTCGAACAGCTCGGTCGAGGTGACGGTCAGCACCGCTGGCTTTTTCGGCGCTTCGGGTTTCGCCACCGGCTGCGGCGCGACCACCGGCGGCGGCGGCGGCGCGGGCACCGCGCGCGGCTGCGGCTGGGGCGCGGGAGGCGGCGTCGCGGGCGCCGGGCTGGGCGCGGGTTTCTCGGGCTCGGTGGCGCAGGCGCCGATGAACGCGAGCGCCGCGGCGATCGAAGCGAGCTTCTGGGCTTTCATTTTCCTCCCCTTTATCGTCCTCTGGGACGAGGCCGATTTAAGCACAGGGAATCGCCCTCCGACAAGCCGTTTTTAGAGGGAAAACCGATGCTTGCATGATAAAATTTGGCCGCCTTTCCGATGGACCAATTCGCTAAAGAAACCCTGCCGATTTCGCTCGAGGAGGAGATGCGGCGCTCCTACCTCGACTACGCGATGAGCGTGATCGTGGGGCGGGCGCTGCCCGACGTGCGGGACGGCCTGAAGCCGGTGCATCGCCGAGTGCTGTTCGCGATGAACGAGGCGAACAACGTCTGGAACCGCCCCTACGTGAAGTGCGCCCGCATCGTCGGCGACGTGCTGGGCAAGTACCACCCGCACGGCGACGCCGCCACCTACGAGGCGCTGGTGCGCATGGCGCAGGACTTCTCGATGCGCTACACGCTGATCGACGGCCAGGGCAACTTCGGCTCGGTCGACGGCGACTCGGCGGCGGCGTACCGCTACACCGAGTGCCGGCTGGAAAAGATCGCCTCCGAGATGCTGCTCGACATTGGGGCCGAAACGGTCGATTTCACGCCGAACTACGACGGCAGGGAGCTCGAGCCCGCGGTCCTGCCCAGCCGCGTGCCCAATCTGCTGGTCAACGGCTCCTCGGGCATCGCGGTCGGCATGGCGACCAACATCGCGCCGCACAACCTCGGCGAGGTGGTCGACGCCTGCCTGCACGTGCTGGCGCAGCCGCATTGCGCGATCGAGGAGCTGATCAAGCTCATGCCGGCGCCCGACTTTCCCACCGCCGGGATCATCTACGGCCTGGCCGGCGTGCACGAGGGCTACCGCAGCGGGCGCGGGCGCGTGGTGATGCGCGCGCGCACGCACTTCGAGGAGATCGGCAAGGGCGACCGCCACGCCGTGATCGTCGACGAGCTGCCCTACCAGGTGAACAAGAAGGTGCTGCTGGAGAAGATCGCCGAGCTGGTGACCGGCAAGCGCATCGAGGGCGTGTCCGACATCCGCGACGAGTCCGACAAGTCGGGCATGCGCGTGGTGATCGAGCTCAAGCGCGGCGAGAAGCCCGAGGTGGTGCTGAACAACCTGTACAAGCTGACCCAGCTGCAGGACGCGTTCCACATGAACATGGTGGCGCTGGTCGACGGCCAGCCGCGCCTGCTGTCGCTCAAGGACCTGATCGAGTCGTTCATCGCGCACCGCCGCGAGGTCGTCACCCGCCGCACGGTGTTCGAGCTGCGCGAGGCGCGCGGCCGCGGCCACCTGCTGGAGGGCCTGGCGGTCGCGCTGTCGAACCTCGACGAGGTGATCGCGCTCATCAAGCAGGCGCCGGCACCGGCGGAGGCCAAGGCCGGGTTGTTGGCGCGCGTGTGGCAATCGCCTCTGGTCCGGGAGCTCGTCGGGAAAGGGGCCGCAGGGCAATACCGGCCCGAAGGTCTGGCCGAGGGCTTCGGCCTGAAGGACGACGGCTATCGCCTGTCCGACGCGCAGGCGCAGGCGATCCTCGAGCTGCGCCTGCAGCGCCTCACCGGCCTCGAGCAGGACAAGGTGCGCGCCGAGTACCGCGAGGTGATCGCGACCATCGCCGACCTGCTCGACATCCTCGCCAAGCCCGCGCGCATCGTCCAGATCATAGAGAGGGAATTGCGCAAGCTGAAGTCGGACTTCGGCGACAAGCGCAGGAGCGAGCTCGTCACCGTCGCCGAGGACATCTCGATCGAGGACCTGATCGCGCCGCAGGACATGGTGGTCACGTTCTCGCACGGCGGCTACGTCAAGTCGCAGCCGCTCACCGACTACCGGGCGCAGCGGCGCGGCGGCCGCGGCAAGACCGCCACCACGATGAAGGAGGATGATTTCATCGAGCGCCTGTTCGTCGCGCACTCGCACGACTACCTGCTGTGCTTCTCGGACCGCGGCCGGCTCTACTGGCTGAAGGTGTACGAGGTGCCGGCGGGCAGCCGCGCGGCGCGCGGCAAGCCGATCGTCAACATGTTCCCGCTCGAGGAGGGCGAGAAGATCACCGCGGTGGTGCCGGTGAAGGAATTCGACGAGAACCACTACGTGTTCATGGCGACCGCGCACGGCACGGTGAAGAAGACCTCGCTCGCCGAGTTCTCGCGGCCGCGGCCGAGCGGGATCATCGCGGTCGGCCTGGACGCGGACGACTACCTGGTCGGCGCCGCGCTTACCGACGGCAAGTACGACGTGATGCTGCTCTCCTCGGACGGCAAGGCGGTGCGCTTCGAGGAAGGCGACGTGCGTCCGATGGGACGCCAGGCCACCGGGGTGCGCGGCATGCGCCTCGCGAAGGAGCAGCGCGTGGTGTGTATGCTCGCCGCGAAGGACGAGTCGCGCGCGGTGCTCACCGCGACCGCCAACGGCTACGGCAAGCGCACGCCGGTCGCCGAGTACCCGCGCCACGGCCGCGGCGGGCAGGGCGTGATCGCGATCCAGGTGTCGGAGCGCAACGGCGCGGTCATCGGCGCGGTGCTGGTCGACGACCACGACCAGGTGATGCTGATCTCCACCGGCGGCGTGCTGATCCGCACCGCGGTGGCGCAGATCCGCGAGATGGGCCGTTCGACCCAGGGCGTCACGCTGATCGCGCTGGGCGAAGGCGAGAAGCTCGCCGGCATGGGGCGCATCGAGGAGCGCGACCTCGGCAACGGCAATGACGGCAATGGGGGAACTGAGGCAGATACTCACGAAGACATTCCGCCTCCTACTGAGCCGCCGCCCACCGTCCACTGATGTCCCGCATATTCAATTTTGGCGCGGGGCCCGCGATGCTCCCCGCAGAGGTGCTCGCGCGCGCCGGCGACGAGATGCTCGACTGGCGCGGCAGCGGCATGTCGGTCATGGAGATGAGCCACCGCGGCAGCGCGTTCATGGGCATCGCCGCCGAGGCCGAAGCCGACCTGCGCGCGCTGCTCGCCATCCCCGCGGGCTACAAGGTCCTGTTCCTGCAGGGCGGCGCGACCCTGCAGTTCGCCCAGGTGCCGATGAACCTGCTGCGCGGCAAAGGCAAGGCCGACTACGTCGTGACCGGCGAGTGGTCGAAGAAGGCGCTCAAGGAAGCGAAGAACTACTGCGACGTGGCGATCGCCGCCACTTCCGAGGACCGCAACTTCACTTACGCGCCCAAGAAATTCTCGGTGAGAAAAGACGCGGCATACCTACACTACTGCTCGAACGAGACCATCGGCGGCGTCGAGTACCATGCGATCCCGTCCGCCGGGGTCCCGCTGGTGGCCGACGCCTCGTCGCACTTCCTGTCGCGGCCGCTCGACGTCGCGAAATTCGGCCTGATCTACGCCGGCGCGCAGAAAAACGCCGGGCCGGCGGGGCTCACCGTCGTCGTGGTGCGCGAGGACCTGATCGGCCAGGCGTCGCAGGGCACGCCCTCGGTGATGGACTACAGGCTGCAGGCCGACGCCGGCTCGATGCTGAACACGCCGGCGACCTACGCGATGTACGTCGCCGGGCTGGTGTTCAAGTGGCTGAAGCAGCTCGGCGGGCTCGCCGAAATGGAAAAAAGAAACGTGGCGAAAGCGCAGCTGCTGTACGACTGCCTCGACCGGAGCGGGTTGTTCCGCAACCCGGTGGCAAAGGAAGACCGCTCGCGGATGAACGTTCCCTTCACCCTGAGGGATTCTGCCCTCGATGCGGCCTTCCTGAAAGGCGCCGAAGCCCGCGGCCTGTCGCAGCTCAAGGGCCACCGCTCGGTGGGCGGCATGCGCGCCTCGATCTACAACGCCATGCCGATCGAAGGCGTGCAGGCGCTCGTCGCCTACATGAAGGAGTTCGAAGCCAAACATGGCTAAGAAGAAGTGCGAGGTCCTGGTCATCAACAGCATCGCGCAGGTCGGGCTGAAGCGCTTTCCTGCCGAGCTCTATTCAGTGGTCAAGGAATCGAAGGACCCCTGGGCGATCCTGGTGCGCTCGCAGGACCTGCACAAGCACGAGTTCGGGCCCTCGCTGCGCGCCGTGGGCCGCGCCGGCGCCGGGGTCAACAACATTCCAGTCGCCGCCCTGTCGAAGCGCGGCATCCCGGTGTTCAACGCGCCCGGCGCGAACGCCAACGCGGTGAAGGAGCTGGTGCTGGCGGGGATGCTCATCGCGGCGCGCAACCTGGCGCCTGCCCTGGAATTTGTCGTTACACAAAAGAATTCTTCCGATCTCGACCGGAAGATCGAGGACGGGAAGAAGCAGTTCGCCGGCTTCGAGCTGCCCGGCCATACGCTCGGCATCGTCGGCCTCGGCAAGATCGGCAGCCTGGTAGCCGACGCTGCCATCCGCCTGGGCATGAACGTGCTCGGCTACGACCCGCACATCACGGTCGAGGGCGCCTGGAGCCTGCCCTCGCAGGTGAAGCGCGCCGCCTCGGTCGACGAGGTGCTTAGGGCGAGCCACTTCGTCAGCCTGCACGTGCCGCTGGCGGAGAAGACCCGTCACCTGGTGAACGCGAAGAACGTCGAGCACATGCGCGCGGGGGCGGTGCTGCTCAATTTCTCGCGCGAGGGCGTGGTGGCCGAGGACGCGGTGGCGAAAGGCCTGGCGAGCGGCCGGCTGAAGTGGTACGTCACCGATTTCCCGAGCGCGGCGCTGATCGGCGCGGCGGGGGTGATCGCGCTGCCGCACCTCGGCGCGTCGACCGGCGAGGCCGAGGACAACTCGGCGGTCATGGTGGTCGACCAGGTGCGCGACTACCTCGAGCACGGCAACCTGCAGAACGCCGTGAATTTCCCCGACGCCGCGATGCCGCGCGAGGCGCCCTACCGCCTGGCGATCGCCAACGCCAACGTCCCCGACATGCTGAGCAGCATCTCGCACGCGCTCGGCCGGCGAAAAATCAACATCCACAACATGCTCAACAAGTCCAGGGGAGAGATGGCGTACACGCTGGTGGACGCCGACACCCCGGTGCCCGCCGAAGCGCTGAAGGAGCTCACCGGGCTCAACGGCGTGCTCGCGGTGCGCTATCTTCCGGTTAATGACTAAAGACATAAGAAAGCTTCGCCAGGAAATCGACGCCTTGGACGGCGAGCTTTCAGCGCTGGTGCAGCGCCGCGCCGCTCTGGCGCAGAAGATCGGCGCCCTGAAGGGCGGCGCGCCCGCCTATCGCCCCGAGCGCGAAAGCGAGATCCTGCGGCGCGTGGCGAAGGCCGATTCCGGCCCCCTGGCTTCCGGCCAGATGGTCTCGGTGTTCAGGGAAATCATCTCGGCCTGCCGCGCGCTCGAGGAGCCGCTGCGCGTCGCCTACCTCGGGCCGGCCGGCACGTTCAGCGAGATGGCGGTGCTCGAGCAGTTCGGCCGCGCGGTGGAGGCGCTCGCCTGCGCCAGCATCGACGAGGCGTTCCGCGCCGCCGAGACCGGCGGCGCGCAGTTCGCCGTGGTGCCGGTGGAGAACTCCACCGAGGGCGCGGTCGGGCGCAGCCTGGATCTGCTGCTGACGACGCGCCTCGGGATCTGCGCCGAGATCGTGCTGCGGGTGCGCCAGAACCTGCTGCGCAAGGCGAAGGGGCTGAAGGGCGTGAAGCGCGTGTATTCGCACCAGCAATCGCTCGGGCAATGCCAGAAATGGCTGGCGCAGAACCTGCCGGGCGCCGAGCGCATCGCGGTGGCGAGCAACGCCGAAGCGGCGCGACTCGCTTCCCGGGAGCAGACCGCCTGCGCCATCGGCCCGAGGATCGCCGCGGCGCGCTACGGCCTTGGCGTGATCGCCGCGGACATCGAGGACGAGGCGAACAACCGCACGCGCTTCGTGGTGCTGGGCGGCGTGGAGCCGGCGGCGACCGGCCGCGACGCCACCTCGCTGGTGATGTCGGCGCCCAACCGGCCCGGCGCGGTGCATGCGCTGCTCGAGCCTTTCGCGCGCCACGGCGTCAGCATGTCGCGCCTCGAGTCGCGGCCCACGCGCGTCGGGCAGTGGGAATACTATTTCTACGTGGACCTCGAAGGGCACCGCGGCGACGCGCCGGTGGCGGCGGCGCTCGGCGAGCTCGAGAAGCTCGCGCCGTTCCTGAAGATCCTCGGTTCTTATCCAAGATCTGGTTAACACCATGCTGATGGACCTGTGCGAGCTCTCGCCCTCCTACGTGCGCTCGATCGCGCCGTACCAGCCGGGCAAGCCGATCTCCGAGCTCGCGCGCGAGATGGGTCTCGACGAACGCGGTATCGTCAAGCTGGCGTCCAACGAGAACCCGCGCGGCATCGGGCCGCGCACGCGCGCCGCGATCGAGGCGGCGCTCGGCGACATCGCGCGCTACCCCGACGGCAACGGCTTCGAGCTGAAGCAGGCGCTCGCCAAGCGCTACGGCGTCGACCCGGGAGCCATAGTCCTGGGCAACGGCTCGAACGACGTGCTCGAGCTGATGGCGCTCGCCTTCCTCGGCCCGGGGCGCGCCGCGGTGTACTCGCAGCACGCGTTCGCGGTCTACCCGCTCGCCACCCAGGCGCGCGGCGCGCGCGCGATCGTGGTGCCGGCGAAGAACTACGGCCACGACCTCGAGGCGATGGCAAAGGCGATCGACGACGAGACCTACGTCGCCTGGATCGCCAACCCGAACAACCCGACCGGCACCTTCGCGCGCCACGAGGAGGTCGAAGCCTTCCTCAAGCGCGCGCCCGAGCGGGTGCTGGTGGTGGTGGACGAGGCCTACAACGAGTACCTGACGCCCGAGCTGCGCACGGATACGGTGAAGCTGCTCAAGCGCCATCCGAACCTGGTGATCACGCGCACCTTCTCGAAAGCCTACGGGCTCGCCGGCCTGCGCGTCGGCTATGCGCTCGCGCACGCTTCCGTCGCCGACGTGATGAACCGGGTGCGCCAGCCGTTCAACGTCAACAGCATCGCGCTCGCCGCGGCGCGCGCGGCGCTCGACGACATGGAGTTCGTCGCGCGCAGCTACGCCGAGAACCTGCAGGGGCTGAAGCGCCTAGAGGAGGGCGCGCGCGGCCTCGGCCTCAAGTACATACCGTCGCACGGGAACTTCATCACGCTGCAGGTCGGCAAGGCGCCGGAGATCTACAAGCGGCTGCTGCGGCGCGGCGTCATCGTGCGCCCGGTCGGCGGCGGCTACGGCCTGCCCGAACACCTGCGCGTCACGGTCGGCACGGCCGAGGAGAACGAGAAGTTTCTCGCCGCGCTCGCGGCAAGCCTCAAGGAATGAGACTTGCCGTCATCGGCGTCGGCCTGATCGGCGGCTCTTTCGCTCTTGCGCTGAAGCAGGCCAAGGCGGTCGCGCACGTGATCGGCGTCGGGCGCAACGCGGCCAACCTCAAGCTCGCGCTCGAGCGCGGCATCGTCGACTCGACCGCGTCCGATCCCGCCGACGCCGCGCGCGGCGCCGACCTGATCCTGCTTTCAACCCCGGTCGCGCAATTCCCGAGAGTATTTGCTTCCCTGACCGATGCAAAAGCCGTGATCACGGACGCCGGCAGCACCAAGCGCGACGTGATCGCCGCCGCGCGCAAGGCGCTCGGCAAGCGAATCTCGCAGTTCGTTCCGGGGCACCCGATTGCCGGCGCGGAAAAGAGCGGCGCGGGAGCGGCGAGCGCCGATCTGTTCCGCGGCAAGCGCGTGGTCCTCACGCCCCTGAAGGAGAATTCAAAGGAAAGCATCTCCAGGGTCGACGCCGCCTGGGCCGCGTGCGGCGCCAACGTCAGCCGCATGAACGCCGACGAGCACGACGCGGTGCTGGCCGCGGTGAGCCACCTGCCGCACCTGCTCGCGTTTGCCCTGGTGCACGACGTCGCGCAGCGCAACAACTCCGAGCAGCTGTTCTCCTTCGCCGCCGGCGGCTTCCGCGACTTCACGCGCATCGCCTCCAGCCACCCGGAGATGTGGCGCGACATCTGCGTCGCGAACCGCGACCGGCTGCTCGACGAGCTGTCACGATTCTCGAAGAAACTCGATCGGGTGAAAGCGCTGCTCAACGACCCGGCCAGGCTGGAGCAACTGTTCGCCGAAGCGCGCGACGCGCGCAACAAATGGATTCAATCGAGCTGAAGCCCGCGCGCCGCGCCGCGGGCACGGTGCGGCTTCCCGGCTCGAAGAGCATTTCCAACCGCGTCCTCCTGCTCGCGGCGCTCGCCTCGGGCGAGACCGAGGTGAGCGGCCTGCTCGACGCCGACGACACGCGGGTGATGCGCGATGCTCTTTCGCTTTTAGGGGTCAAGTTCGAAAAATCCGTTGTCACGGGAGTTGGCGGGCCATTCCCGGTGAAGAAGGCCGAGCTCTTTCTCGGCAACGCCGGCACCGCGTTCCGGCCGCTCACCGCGGCGCTGGCGTTCTCGGGCGGCGAATACCGCCTCTCGGGCGTGCCGCGCATGCACGAGCGGCCGATCGGCGACCTGGTAGATGCGTTGCGTGGCATCGGCGCACGCATCGACTACGCGGGCAAGGAGGGTTTTCCGCCGCTGGCCGTTCATCCCGGCAAGATCTCTCTGGACAAACTACGGGTGCGCGGCGACGTCTCGTCGCAGTTCCTCACCGCGCTGCTCATGGCGTTGCCGCTCTCGGGCAGGGCGGCGCGCGTCGAGGTGCAGGGCGAGCTCATCTCCAAGCCCTACGTCGAGATCACGCTGAACGTGATGCAGCGCTTCGGCGTCGAAGTGCGGCGCACCGGCTGGCGGTATTTCGATGTCCCTGCCGCCACGTACCGGTCTCCCGGAAAGATCCTTGTCGAGGGCGATGCCTCCTCGGCGTCCTACTTCCTCGCCGCGGGCGCCATCGGCGGCGGGCCGGTGCGCGTCGAGGGTGTCGGGCGCGCGAGCATCCAGGGCGACGTGCGCTTCACCGAGGTCCTGGAGCGGATGGGAGCCGAAGTCGTTCTTCACGACAATTCGATCGAAGTGAGGAACGCAGCGAAAAAACTGCGCCCGATCGACATGGACCTGAACCACATCCCCGACGCCGCGATGACCGCGGTGGTGCTGGCGCTGTTCGCCGACGGCCCGAGCACCATCCGCAACGTCGCGAGCTGGCGCGTGAAGGAGACCGACCGGCTCGCCGCCATGGCCACCGAGCTGCGCAAGCTCGGCGCGGACGTGACGGAGGGGGGCGATTTCATCAAGATCAGCCCCCCCGCGTCGCTCAAGGAAAACGTTTCCATCGACACCTACGACGACCACCGGATGGCGATGAGCTTTGCGCTCGTCGCACTCGGTGGGGTGCGAGTTCGCATCAACGACCCGCAGTGCGTAGCGAAGACCTTTCCGGACTACTTCGCCGAGTTCGACCGGGTCGCGAGGCAGGCAACCGTATAATCGACCTATGAAATCCGCTTCGCGGCGTGCGACCGTGGCGACCCGCGTGATTCGCGCCGGTGACCCGCTCGCCGACGGTCCGGATTGGTCCGCCCGCACCGTAGAGGAGAGGTGGCGCGGAGTCTGGGAACTGACGCTCCAGTGCCTCGCCTGGCAGGGCGAGGCTGAGAATGAGCCCCGACTTCAAAGATCTGCTGTCCGAATTCAACGCGCGCCGCGTTGAGTACCTGGTCGTCGGCGCGCACGCGCTCGCGGCCCATGGGCGTGTTCGAGCCACCGGCGATCTCGATGTCTGGGTGAGGCCGGAGCCGGGAAACGCGAAGCGCGTGATGGAAGCATTGACCGCGTTTGGCGCGCCGCTGCGCGATCTGAGCGCCGGGGATCTGTCCCGCCCGGGCACGATCTTCCAGATCGGCGTGGCGCCGCTTCGGATCGACGTGCTCACCGCCATCGACGCCGTCGAATTCGACGAGGCATGGTCCTCGCGTTTCGAGGCCCGGTTCGCGGGCCTGACGGTGGCGGTGCTGTCGGTGCAGCATCTCATCCGCAACAAGCGCGCCGTCGGCCGCGCCCAGGACCTTGCCGACGTGGAGTGGCTGGAGAAATCCGCGAAACGGTAGGACTTCCAGCGCTACTCGATCACCCGGTCGGCGCGCGCCAGGATGGATTTCGGAATCGTGATGTGCGGCAGAATAACCTCGGATGTCCAAACAGATTCCGGTAATCGCAGTCGACGGGCCTTCCGCCTCCGGCAAGGGCACGATCGCGAAGCGCGTGGCGCAATCGCTCGGCTTCAACTACCTGGAAAGCGGTGCGCTGTATCGGCTGGTGGCATTGCTCGCGTTCAGGCAGGGGCTGAAGGATGAGCGCACCATTGCCGAGGCTGCCGAGCACATGGATGTGCTGTTCCAGGACGATGAAATTCTTCTTGAAGACCAGGACGTTAGCGCTCATGTGCGGCACGAGGAGATCGGCAACCGCGCCTCCGACGTCGCCCGCATGCCGGCGGTGCGGCAGGCGCTGCTCAAGCGGCAGCGGGCGTTCCGGCAGCCCCCCGGGCTGGTGGCCGACGGGCGCGACATGGCGACCGTTGTGTTCCCGGATGCGGCGCTCAAGATCTTCTTGACAGCGGGCCCGCAGGTGAGGGCCGAACGCAGATATAAGCAGTTGATAGAAAAAGGAATCGCTGCTAATCTGGGCGCCCTTTCGCGGGACCTCGCGGAGCGCGATGCGCGCGACGCGAACCGTCCGGTGGCGCCGCTGGTCCCGGCGCCGGATTCGCAAGTGCTCGATTCTTCGGCGCTTTCGATAGAGGCGGTGGTTGACCGGATTCTGCAGTCGTGGCGCAGCAAGGTTTCGGGTGGGCGCGGCTAACGCCGGCGCCTGGTTTCCAACTCACCCCGTGAGGCCAAGCCTCCGGTTTGAAAAGGTTTTTTCATTAAATGGCTAGTATTTCCCCCGCGGCGTCCAAGCCGCAGCCGTCCCAGAGTCCCGCCGGCGAATCCTTCGCCGCACTTTTCGAAGAGAGCCTGAATCGCAAGGAGATGCGCGTCGGCGAAGTGATCACCGCCGAGGTGGTGAGCGTCGACGAGAACTTCGTGGTGGTGAACGCCGGACTCAAGTCCGAGAGCATCATCGCCGTCGAGGAGTTCCGGAACGACGCCGGCCAGGTCGAGGTCAAGGCCGGCGATTTCGTCAGCGTCTCGATCGAGGCGCTGGAAGACGGCTACGGCGCGACGCGCCTATCGCGCGACAAGGCGAAGCGCATGGCAGCGTGGCTCGATCTCGAGAAGGCGCTCGAGTCGGGCGAGAAGGTCAAGGGCGTGATCACCGGCAAGGTGAAGGGCGGCCTGACGGTAATGGCCAGGGGCATTCGCGCATTCCTTCCCGGGTCCCTGGTCGACCTTCGCCCCGTCAAGGACACCTCGCCCTACGAGGGCAAGGAGATGGAGTTCAAGGTCATCAAGCTCGACCGCAAGCGCAACAACGTGGTGGTGTCGCGCCGCGCGGTGCTCGAGGAAACCGCGGGCGCCGAGCGCGACGCGCTGCTCGCGTCGCTGCAGGAAGGCGCGACCGTCAAGGGCATGGTGAAGAACATCACCGACTACGGCGCGTTCGTGGACCTCGGCGGCATCGACGGCCTGCTGCACATCACCGACCTCGCCTGGCGGCGCGTGAAGCATCCCTCCGAGGTGCTCAACGTCGGCGACGAGGTGACCGCCAAGGTGCTCAAGTTCGACTCCGAGAAGAACCGCGTGTCGCTCGGCCTGAAGCAGCTCGGCGAGGACCCCTGGGTTGGAATCGCCAGGCGATACCCGCAGGGCACGCGCCTCTTCGGCAAAGTCACCAACCTGACCGACTACGGCGCGTTCGTCGAGGTCGAGTCGGGCATCGAGGGGCTGGTGCACGTCTCCGAGATGGACTGGACCAACAAGAACGTGCATCCCTCGAAGGTGGTGCAGGTCGGCGACGAGGTCGAGGTGATGATCCTCGAGATCGACGAGGAGCGCCGCCGCATCTCGCTCGG